>Ga0255055_10000328_pt1 | contig 36746 bp, 100 predicted proteins | sample JV7_2_27_MG_FD_188633 | JGI IMG/M metagenome (GOLD analysis project Ga0255055, IMG submission 188633) | Seawater microbial communities from Jervis Inlet, British Columbia, Canada - JV7_2_27 | ecosystem: Environmental > Aquatic > Marine > Inlet | place: Canada: British Columbia | collected... | reverse complement strand
AGATACATTTAAATCAGCAATTGGAGTAGACCCTTCTCAACAAGCAGGAGCTATGATTTTTGTAGGAATAATAATATTATTATTCTTTATATTATGGATATATAAATCAAAAGTAGGATTATGGGGAATAATTGTAATTATACCACCATTATTTATTGTATTATCAAGAGATGATTATGGTCTTGGAATGATACCTGCATGGGTAGGTGCAGTAGTATGGATAATCGCTGGAGCAATATGGGGATTAATATTGCAGAGATTTTTTAGGGAGGCGTGATGGAATGATAGAAATAAAAATGCCAAGAGTAATGAGGAAATTTGGATATAATCTAAACCTTTCAGCAACACAAAGAAGAGCATCATTACTAAAAATGGTAAGATACACAGGGAAAGATAGTATGTTATTTAATATGAGTTCAGCTATGTTTATGACAAAGAAGAACCAACAATTAAATGATTATGGAAAACTAAAGTCTGACCTAAGATTTATTGTAAAGAAAATGAAATTATTATAATCATCATTTAAGGAGGTAACTAAAATGAGAATACAAACAAGATATGGAGTAATTGAAACTCCAAAATATACAGTGTATAAAGGACAAAGATATACATTTATGAAAGCAAAGAAAACAATGACAGAAGCAAAAAGCGATTACAATATGATGTATAGCACAAAGTTCAAACTAAATACAATAAGAACACCAATAATAACAGGAAAGAACAAAGGAAAAGGTATGTATGCAATGTATCTAAGCTGGAAAAAGTAAAATGAAAAAAACAAAGAAATCATTAGATGATATAATGAAGCTAAAATCTATCGATATAGAAAAAGCAACAAGTATATCTCCTAATGTTAAGAAGCTTTATAGGGGACAGAAATGACATCAACAGTATTAGGTGCAATACCACCATTAATTGCAATAGGAGTTGTATCTGGTATTACAAAGCAACTTCCAAAAGTTCCAATGAAGAAGAAGAAGAAAAGGAGGAAAAAGAAATGAAAGCATCAGAATACAAAGCATATGTAAAAAAGAGAAAAGCAAAGAATAAAGTATGGATAGAAAAGGGAAAGAAGATAAGAAAGAGATTACAAAAATTAGAAAAAGACATGGATAAAGAATATAATAGACTATTAAAGGGAGGAAAGTAAAATGGAAGAATTAAGTTTTTATGACCTAAAAGCAAGAAAGAAGTTTAAATCAAGCAACTATACAATCAAAACAAGATTGGTTAGAGGAAAGAAGAGAAGATTTGCAGTAACAAAAGCACCAAGTGGAGCAATGTCTTGGAGAATATTGGGAGGTTAAAATGGTAAAGAAAAGAAAAAGTGTTCCAAAGATGTATTTCAAAGATAATATGTCTGTAAGGGATATAGCAAAGGAATTAAAAATACCTGATATGTCTGTAAGAGATAGAATAAGAAAATCAAAGACAAGCAAAAAGTGGAAAGGACTTAGTGATTAAAATGGTAACAGCAAAACTAACAGGAAAAAAGAAGCTTGGATTAACCATATATCTAACTGAAAGAGAAAGAGAAAAGTATCTATTAGAAAAAGGCGATATGCCAAAAGGGATATTAAGTTCAATAACAGTAACAGAAATTAAGCCAAGAAGAAGAAAGAAGGGATTGATTTAAATGGTAATAGAATATGGTTTTGTTGAAAAAGAACCTGTTTACATTATGAAAAAAGCAACTAAAAAACACGCACCAAAAGGTCATCTTGTAGTAGGTTTATTAAAAACAGGACAATCATTAACAATTAAAAAAACAAAACTGAAAAAAAGAACAAAAAAATATCCATTGAGGATTGATTAATATGGCTTATTCATATAAACAAAGTATAATAGCTGGATTAGTTGAAAAGAAATCAAAGAAAAAACATGGAATGTCAAGAGATGAAGCATGGATAAAAGCAACAAAATTAATGAGAGAAGATAAACCATATGGAAATCTGGTAGATACAACATCAAAGATTGGTAAATTTGAAACAGACCAATGGAAGAAACTTAACAAAATGAATGTAAAAGAACTTGAACTATTAAGATATAAGAAAAAGAAAAGGTGACTAAAATGGATAAATTCTGGGATTCAAAAGAATCACTTAAAAAATCAAGAAAGAAACAAGAACAATTTGATAAAGCAATAGAGAAATTACAAGAAAGAATCAAGATTAGTTCACAAAAGAAGTTTAAAAAAGGGAGAAATAAGTTACTTAAAAAATACTATGATTTACCTATATAGGAGATAACTAATATGCCAAAAACAGAATATTGTCACAAATGTAAAAAGAAAAAAGACTATCACGATATGTGGTCTGATTCAAGAGGATACCCAACAAAATATTGTAATGAATGTCATCTTGATATGAGAGAAAAAAGAGAAAGCGATAGGATAAAAAGAGCAATGAAAAAGTATAATATTAAACCAACCTTAAAAGGTAAAATAAACATGGAGATAAAATAGATGGCAGAACTTGAAATCAAGGGAACTAACAAATACATTAAGTATTTATCTAAACATCTAAAGATAGAACACCCTTCAACTAAGAAACGAATGGAGGTTGAATTAGATATGCCATGTGGAAAAAAGAAGAAGAAAAGGAAGAAAAAGAAATGAACGAACACAAATGGGTTTGTAATGGTTGTGGTTGGTATCTTATGGTAAAACCTTTGTTTTGTCCAAGATGCAAATGCAACGAATTCGAGGAGATAAAATGAATATATTTGAAGAAATGGGAATAAGAGAATTAAAGCCAAATGAAGCATTAGAAATTAGGATAGATGCAGAATGGCTTGAAGATATGAAAGAAGGAGCAAGGAAAAGAAATGAGGAAAAAATCACTTTGTAAAAAAGGAAAGAAAAAGAAATTACCATGTGTCTTAGAAGAAGTTGATTATCAATTAGGAGATACAGATAAGGCATTGGATAAATTGAGATTAGCATTACCTTCTGGAAAAAGAATGTCAAAAGAAGGAAATATATATTGGGAATTAAGAGCAAATCGTTCTGATGTATCAAAGAAAAAGAAGATTTAAATGCCTAATGCCTAATGCCTAATGCCTAAAGAGATTCAACTAATTCTAATATTATACTTGGAGTGTAACGCTGTGCGTAGTGTGTGCTTGGCTCTGTGGCTCTTGGTGGCTCTGTTGCTCTTGTTTCGTGTCTTTGTTACTCTTGTTTAGTGGCTCAGATATGAGTATAATCCTTGCTTAAAACCTTTAAGCATTTCTTATAACTTTTAATCATTGTGGCATTGGCGTAATTTTAGGGGTGTATCTTGTTCAAATTAGTAGGGTATCACGACAAGATAAGGGCAGTTATGAAAATTTAACTATCCCATAGTTAAAACAGCTTACAAAATGACTGAAATAAGGGTTATCTATCCCTATCAAGTAGTGACATTAAACTAAGTGTGAAAGTTGCCTATATTATATACTGAATATATACAGAAATAAGGGCTTTTTCGTTGTTTTGTTTTCACTATATAGTAGGGTTATAGGAAGCTCATTTTAAGCTTCTTTTGTGCTAATTGATGAAAAAGGTATATATACTCTATATATCCTTAGTATATACATGAAAGACAACAAAAACAAAGGAGTTAAAAAAATGAAAACAATCAAAATGAAGTTAAGAGGAAGCTTAGAACAGACAAACAGAAAGTTGTTTTTAGTCTGTTGGTATAGAATCGCAAACAGTGGCGTTTATGTATTGGAAGCAGACAGCAAAAAGGAAGCTTTAGAGAATTTCCTTTATACCAAAAACAAAGCTGTATCTGTAATAGTTACAGAAATAACAAAGGATAATCTACCACTTTTAAAAGTGGGTAATGAAAATAAGGATTTAATAAGACAATTTAAAGGGAGTTGGTAAAATGACAACAATTTATTTAAGTGATTTGAAAGAGGATAAGCAAACAGATATTTTTATGGGTAAAGGAACAGAAGCATTAAAGAGAGAAGCAGAAAAAAAAGACTGTGAGGTCATAATAGGAGAATTCAACAAAAAGCCATATTTAGAAGAGTAATTTATCCAGATAGTAAAGGGTTAAACCTTTATTATCTATTCATTAAAAAAAGGAGTTGATAAAATGAGATTAAACAAAGAACAAGAGCAATTTTATAAGGAGTATATCTTAAATTGTATTTCAAACGAGGGATACTCAGAAAAAGAGCTTAAAACAGATAAAGAGAAAATAGCTTTCTTACATGAAAGGTTTATGTCTGAAAGTGGGTTTAAATCATGTGAATATATTAAAAGAAAGGGTATTTTAACAGCTTTTAAAGATTGGATAAGTGGCTTACCTTCAAGCTTTAATATTGCTTACAGTAACCACGATATTTTAAAATTAGCTGTTGAAAGTGGAACATTAAGCAAAGAAGCAACAGAAAACGAACAATATAAGATATTAAACAATTATTTTAATTTTATAGCCAATAAAACACTTAAACTAATGAAAAAAGAAGGTGTTTTAAATGGTTGAATTTATCATAATAGCGAGAAAATGGTTTAATAGTGGTAATACTTACCATAATGTAGAGATATACGACAATGATAAAAATTTAATCTCTGAAAGTGGTTTAACATATGGATATGGTGAAGCATGGAAACAAACAGCTTATAATATACTAAAAAAGAAAGGATTGGTTAAAGAAAAAGATAGGTTTAACCATGATTTAAACAGAAAAAGGTTTTTTTATAGCTGTTCAAAGGTAACAAGAAAAAGAGATTTATAATCAGATAGGACAGGGTTAAACCTGTTTTATCTATTCATTAAAAAAGGAGTTGATAGAAATGGTAGAAATCAAAGAGATTGAAAGAAAAGTATCAATACTAAGGGAGTATGATACAGAAAAACAAAAACAAGACGCAGATAGTTTAACATGGGGTATTTATTCAGAAATAGAAGAAATGCTTCAAAAGGTAGGCATTAGGCACATAAAAATAGAAACAGAAAGCACAAACAAAGGCATTATTATCCATGTAATTAAAAAAAGGAGTTGGTAAAATGAAAGAAGGATTTTATTTATTTAAGAACATCAAAGCAAAGGAATTAAATCAAAGAATAAACACAATACAGAATAAAAACAGAGTTCCAGAGATAGTATATTTTAAGGAGTTGAGAGCATGAGAGTAACAAATTATAAAGAAAGTATGGAAAAAGTGGGTAATAATCCACGATACCCTTTAGATTTTCCACTTAAAAGTATTGAGTTGGAATTTAAAAAAGGTTTAGAAGGTGGTAGTATGGATACCAATTACATCAAAGGTAAAATTAAAGTTTTATCTTCATGGGTTGAAGAAGCTGAAAAGATACAAAAGGGTGTGATAAAATGATAGGAAATCATAAAGTAGCAGAAGAGATATTTAAAAAAGTAAATCAAGAGCAACAAATAGAGCTTTTAACAGAGTTCAAAAAGTGGATTGAGAACTATAAAGGAGATTTACCTATTCTGTTCAGATTGGATTTAATAGAGTATTTAATAGGGATAGAAAACTCAAATCCAAAAAGATTGGATAGATTAAAGCTTAGTTTTGTTAAGAAAAAATAGTATTATCCAGATAGTAAAGGGTTAAACCTTTATTATCTATTCATTAAAAAAAGGAGTTGGTAAAATGAGTTATGAAAAAGTAAAAAGTATCAAGATAACAGATAAGGTAGAGGTAAAAAGTGCGTGTAATAATGTAAGACCTTTAACTTATAATTGGTGGGAGTGCGTAAGTTTAACAAAAATCTTAAAAGAAAAAGGAAAAAGAGCAGTAGAAATAGAGATTTTTAAGACATTTGAAGAAGGAACTTTCCAAGCAGTAACACAAAATAGATACAGAAGAGCATTAGATTTAATGTATAATATGTTTTATGAAGAATATAAACAGTTCAGTTGGAGATTAAATAATGCTAAATATGGAAGCAAAGAAGCACAAGAGCATAGAGAATTAAGAGAAAGCCAAGAATTCAAAGACTTTTTATGGAAGGTTTTAAACACAAAGCTACCAAAAAAGAACTTAATAGGATTTGATAAGGATAGAAATTACTATATTTACAAGATAACAACAAGACAAATAAGATATACACAAAGCAAAGAACAGGCTAAAAAGTTCATGTATGAACAAGATATTTTAAAGTATAATGATAGAGGATTTAATTTTGAAGTGATAAGGAGTTGAGAGCATGAACTATAAAAGAAGATTAGAGCTTTTACAAGTTAAAGAGCTTTTAGAATTAAAAGAACAGATAGAAAACGAACTTAAAGAACGAAAAGAAATAGAAAAGAAGTTGAGGAGTTGATGAAAATGGAAATAATGGAAAGAACTAAAGAGTGTAAAGAAGAAATTGAAAAGTATCAAGCTGAAAGGGATAGTTTAAGGAAACAAGCAGAGGAAACAAGAGAGAATTATTATAAGAATAAAGGAGAAAAATACGAGAAATGGAAATGGGATAATATGCTAAGGAGAGAAAGAGCAATTTACACAAAGATACAATATAGAGATGAAAAAATAAGCGATTTAGAAGGAGATAACATAAGCAACAAGGAAAAAAGAGCATTAATCAAAGAGATTTACAATTTAAAGCAAGTAGAATATGATAGAAGTTTAGGTTGTAGAGATTACATAAGAGAAGGATTTAGCAAGGCATTAGGCAAGAAGATTAGGATAAAATACACCAAATTTACAAGTTTTATGAGAAATGTAAAGGGTTGTAGAAGCTTAGCAGGACAATATGATATTATTGAAATAAAGGAGTTGGCAAAATGAAATTTACAGAAACACAAAAGAACATTTTAAAGCAATTAGTAGAAAAAGAACAGGAATTAAGCACAGATAAAGAGGATTTTGTAAGTAAAGAAAGCTTTGAAATGTATAACACTAATTTAAAGTTAATTTTAAAGGAGTTGAGAGCATGAAAATAGAGAATTATAAGGAACTTATGGCGATAGGACACGATAACGCTAAATATCCTTTAGAACACCCATTAAAGAGTATAGAATTAGAAATAAAGAAGGGTATTGAAGGGCATAGCATAGACACCAATTACATCAAGGGTAAAATCCTTATGCTTAAAAATTGGATTGAATATACAGAAAAAAGACAGGATTTACTTAATCAGGGATTAATTAAAAAAAGGAGTTGAAAAAATGAATAATAAAATAAGTTGTAAAAAAAGAACTAATTTGAATAAATCTAATTATGCTAATTTTGAATTTAGCGATAGCAATGGAAAAGGATTTATTTTAACTATCACAGAGTTAGAAAACAAAACAATAGTAAGTGCTTTTTCAATATCAAAAGGTATTGAGTTTAGTATAGCAGAGGAAAGAGGTGTTTGAAATGAAATATGAAATAGATGTAAAAGAAGAAATTGGATATGAATTTACTAAGGAATTGATAGAAGAAGCAAAGAAAAAAGGTATTAATTTACCATTAAAGAGCTTTCCAATGTCTATGTGTGTAAAAGGTATGTTAAGAAATGTTGAGAGTTCAATAGATAGAAAGGATTGGAAAGACAGAGATACCCTTAAAATGTTGTTGAAAACTTACGCACAACTTTGGGTAAATGACCAACTTGGAATCGAAACTTGTCCGATTACAAAGGAAGTTTTAATAGATAAATTTGAAAACATACCTAAAGAGTTTTTGAAAAAAGGAGTTGATAAAAATGGAAATAAAAAAGCTTAAAGAAATAGGATTTAGTGACAGAGAAATTGGTGAATCTCATTTATCACCAATAAGGCTATATGAAAACAGGTATTTTCATCAAAATACACCAATAGATTACAGGAAAGTAGCCATAATGACTTGTGTAGAAAAGAGAATTAACTTTGAAAACACCTGTAACAATACATGGAACATGATGTCTATGTTTCTTGTAGTCAAATGTCCAAAATGTAAAAGGAACATGAAAGAAGGTAATGGGTATGGTAATTCTGACAAAAATACAAGGAATTATGAGTGTGAAAAATGTAAAATTGAAGCTTCATTAACCTTACATGGTGGAGATTTTGAATATAAATTTAAGAAAGAGGTGGATAAAAATGATATGTGATTGTATAGAAGAAGAAGGATATGATACTGAACTATCAGATAAAAATGGTATCATTGTAGAGTGTAGAACTTGTGGAAACATATATTCAGCATGGTTAAAAGGAGATAAAGAAAATGGAAAAATGTAATTGGTGTGGTAAAGAAGAAGAGGGTTTAGAAGAAGCAGGTGGTTGTGATTTGATACCAAAGGGATTAATGTGTTGTGAAGAGTGTTTGAATATACCTAAAAGGGTGTTGGTAACATGAACATAGAAACAAAAAAGCCTAAGTTTTGGTTGAATAAACTTAAAAAAAGAGGTTTCAAAGACATAAAAATAGAAGAACATGACACCGATTGTGGTGTATATATTGTCAGATATTAAGGAGTTGATAAAATGGATTGGAAAAAAGAAGCACAGATAATAAATTCATACGCAGATTGGGAAATAGAAGAAACCAAAGAAGGTTGTTTTGATTATTTAGATGTAATCATGTCAATTAACGCAGAAGAAGATTTATTTTCAAACGAAAAACCTATTTGGGAAATAATGAAAAAAGAATTAGGTGTTAAGAATTATTGGTAAGGAGTTGGTAAAATGAAAGAAAGAAATTTAGAATATGAAAATAAGTTTAGAGCATATTTATTTAGTATGGATTTTAAAACACATAAAGAAATATGTAAAAATATAAATGTAAAACATAATCAAGGTGGTTTAAATGGAATATGACACATCAAATATAGAGCCAGAGGACATGAAAAATGAAGAGATAGAACAAGAAATCATGGATTTAGAAGCAGATATTTATGACACTAACAAAAGATTGAAATGTCTTTATGGAGAACAACAAGAAAGGAGTGGATAGTATGGAAGATAAACAATTCAAAGAAGCAGTAGATAAACATATTGAAGCAGAACAAGAAGAGCTTTGTATGTGTTTAGAGTGTGAAGAGGATTTTGTTTGTGAAACAGATTTAGAGTTATGTGATAACTGTATGGAACTATTTGATACAGATAGACTATGGGAACTACATGATAATAACAAAATTGACGCATTAGATTTTAATGAAAGTGAGAATATGAGAGAAGAATTTAGATTAAAGGAGTGATTGAAATGGAAGATTATTTGAGTGTGTATGAGAGCATGGAAACAGAGGAATTGATTAGTGAGCTTAGAAGATATTATGGTTTAAGGAAAGAAGGTTGCTTCAATAGTGATGAAATCTTTGAGATAGAAAGGTTGTTAGAAGAGAGAGATTACATTATTGATGATGCTTTTTATGAAGAATATAGAGTTGATTAAATGAAGTGTAGAGCAAATCCAAAGTGTAAGAAGTGTGGTAAATCTATGAATATACCATATAGTTATGCTGATTGGTGTTATGATTGTAATGAAAAATATGATAAAAAAAGGAGTTGATAAAATGAAAATGGAAGATAAGATAGAAAAGTTTAGAGAGTTTATTAAAGAAAGTATCAGGTGGAAAGTTGGAGTAACTATTTGGGGTGAAGGTTGTTCAGGAAGTCAAGGACTTTGTTTCTTTACACATGACTACTCAGAAGCATTAGCCTTAAAGTTAATGTTACAAAAGAGCTGTGAAGATAGCAAAGTAGAGTGTGGAAATGAAGTAAAACAAAGAACTTTTGAAGTAGATATAGAGCCTATTGAAATAGACTTTGACATATTGGATAGTGATTGAAATGAAAGCTATTCAAAAAGGAGAAGAACACACTTACTTCAAAGTTGGTGTATTTGTAAATAATGATGTAGTGAATAGACTAAAAAAGAAAGGATTGTCTATTCTCAAAATCAAGAACGCAATAGAACAAGAGTTACAGATATACGCTTGGGATATAGATATTGAGGTGGATTAGCATGGAAAAAGAGCTAAAGAAATTTGTAGTAAAACAGATAGACAAGTTTGTTAGTGTTGAACAGATTACAAAAGAAGGATTGAAGCTATTAGAAAGTGGTGAATTTGATACTGAAAAGAAAGCAAAGGACACATTTAGATTGATAGTAAGTAGAATTGAAAGGAATAGATATAGCTCTTTTGATACTATCCAATACAGAAAAGATATGAAATCTAATAAGACAGAAGAAGAGAAAGAAGAAAGAAGAGAAAGAAGAAGAGAAAGAAACAAGAAGAGAAGGAAAGCATTAGCAGATTTAAAGTATAAAAGAGAAACTAAAATGTTTGGTGGTGGATAACATGGTTGGAGTTAAATGTGAGTGTGGAAACATGACTATTAGAAAGTGGTGTTGGTATTGTGGTAAAGAACAAGAAGGTAGCTACTTCAAGTGTTATATTTGTGGAGAACACACATTAGAAGGGTATGAGAGTGAAACAGATATGCGAATATGTTGTTTCTGTCCAACAATAGATATGGAGAGTGATTAGTATGGTATATTGTGAGAGTTGTATGGAAGAAGATTTAGATTATTGGGAAGAACTTTATGATGGAACTATCATATGTTCTAAGAAATGTGAAAAGGATTGGAAGGAAATTATAGAGATAAATAGAAAGGAGAGTGATTAAAATGGATATAAAAGAAGCATTAGAACTTTGTGAAGAATATGGTTGGGAAATTAGCAAAGGAAAATACTTTTTGTGTCATAATGAAGGAGATAGAGTTGTATTTAATTCGGATAAAGAAGTAATTGAATATGCTAAAGAATTGAAAAGTAATAGGTGATGTAAATGGTAAGCTTTGAAACAGGAAGGAAAATAAGTAAGGCAAAAAGAGGAGTTAGTTGGAAACAAAGAACTATAACAGCACTAAGAGTTATGGGTGGATATAAAGATTGTCCATGTCAAAGATGTTCAGAACGAAGAGGACTAATAAAATGTTGGAAATTAGAAGAGGAGTTTGGTGATTTAAATGGAGTTTAAGTTCAGAATAGAAAGGGAATATAAAACAAAAACAAAATCAGAAGCAATAGAAATGTTTATCGAAGATATAGCAAACAACAATTTTGATATTGAAGAAGCAACAGAAACATTTATTGAAGATATAACAACTGATACTTTTGGGAGTGATTGAAATGGCTAATGATACAGATATGTGGAACGATATTGAAGAGTTAGAGAAAGTAGATGACAAGAAAGCACAAAGACTTCAAGCTTGTTTAAACGCAAGATATGTAGAATTTGATGAAGAAGTATCTGAAAAACTTAAAGGTAAGTTTCAAGAAGATTACAATGAGTGGGGAAATTATTATTAAGGAGATGAAAAAATGAAAATACAAATAGAAGAGAAGGAAATGAAAGAAGCATTAAGAAGAACTGTAAAGAAGTTCGGTGGTGGTGGTAGTCATATTACTCTACCAAAGAAACACATAGGTAAAGAAGTTATTGTATTTGTCTTAGGTGATACAGATAAAAAAGACAAAATGAAACTATGCGAACAAGATAAAGAGTGGATTAAAGGTAAAGCTTTCAATAATGATTACGCTGAAGAATTAATCCAATTTGTAGAAAAGAAACAATGGGTTTTAGAGTAATCACTATCAAGTTACTCATAAGACTTATATATAACAGGCTTATTAAATATGGTATGGAAAATATGGAGATGTCAAAATGGGAAAATGGAAAAAGAAAAGGATTCATAGTATTACTAAGACTAAACAAATAAATAGAGTTAGAGTTGAAAGTCAAGTCAGGACTTTGAAACAACAACTCGAAACTATTGAAGGAGAACATTTATTTAAATCATATAGAATCTTAGCAAAGATTTTTGATTTAAGAAGTGAAACTAATTCTAAATATAAGTTAGTTGATTTATATAATGAAGTAGGACATCTATTTGAAAGCTTTTCTCAACTATATCGATTGATGTTATTACAACATTTAAATAAACAAAGTTGGAACATGATTAAACAAGACAAACTCAAGATAGTTGAGGTTATACAAATGCTTTATGCTACACCAAAGCTATTAGAAGATTGGACTTTTCAAAACAAATTCTTTGAGATGTATTCTAAGAAAAAGTGGAAAACAAGTGTTGGAATCAAATATCTTAGACAGATATATCTAAAAAGAAGAGAGGACTTAGTAAGAAGTTACAATACTTCAAAAGAAGTAGAAGAAGAGATAAAAGAAGTTCTAAAATATAAGAGTAGGACAGCAGTAGATAGGTGTATGGAATCTATTGAAATGACTAAATCTATACTTAATAGAGAATATCATGGGCTTACTGAAAAGGAAAAGAAGTCAGTTCAGATAGCAGTATCACATATGAAGAGCAAGACTTTGAAAGGTAAATGGGTATTCTTTGATAAAGAAGCACATAATCTACTTCAAGAAGCATATGATAAAGCTAATAATAGCCATGATTGGATACTGAAAAGAGGACTTAAATTGTTCATAAAACATCAAGGAAAGTATGTGAGTTCAAAATGAAAAAGGTGAGAGAATGAAAAGGTGTGGTATTTGTAATCAGGAACATGGAAACAAAGCTAAGAAATGTTATAGATGTAATGTATGGTTTAATAAAAAAGACGCTGATAAGAAGGTTAATTCGAGTGCTTATAAGAAAACATCAATACATTATCTAAGGATACTTAGAAAATTAATGAAAGATAAAGTAGTTAGCGATACAGATATAAGAGGTTGTATGGGAAACGCAGGGAATAAAGAAGGTTTAATAACAAAAATGAGAAGATTAAGAGGGAATGGTTTTGATGTTAAATGGTTTGATGTTAAAGAAAAAAATAAGAAGTATGGAGTAATCAAAAGAAGATTTTTTTATCTAAATGGAGTGCTTGACATAGGAGATATGTATAATGAAAGAAGGAACGAAAGTTAAAATTGTCTATATAGATGGACAGAATAAAGATAGAACAGAGCATTATTCAAAGAAATATGGAGAGTTTTTGAGTAAAAATGGAACTTTTATTTCCCTTTTAATTGATGGAAAAGAAGTTATGATTCCACTATCAAGAGTAATAAGAGTTGAAGAAGAAAAGGAAGAAAAGGAAAATAAGGAATGGAGGTATTAAAATGAAAAATGGAATTGGAATATTAGGACAGCTTGTAAAAGAAGGTAAGATTTCACAAGAAGAAAGACAAAAAGTTACAACCTTTTTAATTTCAGTATCAGCAACAGCATTTGCTGTTGGAATCTTAACAGGATTAGTAATATCAATGTTGTAGTGAGGTGAAAATATGAAAGGTTTAGGAAAGTTTGGGATAAACTATGTTTCAGGCACAGCAGATAAGAAGGGAGTTGTTGTAAAGACAATAGTTCTCGCAGATGCTTACGCAGTTAAAGAGAAAGTAGAAAGAACAGTTTTGATTCCTAAGAGGGATTGAATTGAGGTGATAAGGAGTTGAAGTAAATGGAAGAAAAGATTGAAATAAGTGGAAAGAAAATACTTTTAGTTTGTGGTTTATGTATTGTAACCATAGCAATAATGATGTTTGTTATGCCACAATATGATGTATGGGCAAGAGGATTATCTGGTAAAGCAGAATTAAGAGAAGCAGAATGGAATAGGCAGATAGCAATAGAAGAAGCACAAGCAGAGTTAGAAAGTTCAACATTAAAGAAACAATCTGATATAATAAGAGCTGAAGGTGTAGCAGAAGCAAATAACATTATTTCAGAGAGCTTAACAGAAGAATATATTCGTTGGAAATGGGTAGAAGGATTACATGATGGAAGTTCAGAGATAATTTATGTTCCAACAGAAGCAAATATGCCAATAATGGAAGCAAATAGATTTGGTGATTAAAATGAAATATGCAGTTAGAGTAGTTACAAGGAACTTTGTAAAAGACTTTTGGGGTTCTTTAATGAACTTCTTAGGAAGAAGGATAAAGACATATGAGGACATGGTAAAGGAAGCTATTGAATCATGTTTGAAAGAGTTAGGTAATGTAAAAGAAGCTCATATACAATGTGAAGAATTGACAAATGGAGCATTGATGGTGGTTGTCTATGGTGAATAGCACTTTGAATATGTTGCTACAAGAAGAATTACCAAAGACAGCGATATTCATTTACAATTTAGCACCAAGTGAAATCATGGGTATATTAGCTGTTATAGGTTTCATAGCAGTTTTAGGAACTGCATTGACACTCTTTTCAAGTTTGTTGAAAGGATTAGTCTATTTGATTATGACAATAATTGTTATAGTTGAAGAGCTAAAAAATAAGGTAAAGAAAAATGAGTAATGAAGCAAGACCAGATGATATAAAGTATATAGAACCGACAGAATTTACAGAAAGAAATGTCATGTATTTCTGTCATCATGCTAAGGAATTGAAGCAAACTATCAAGTCAAAAGCATTGAAGTTCATTAAAGCAGATTGTATTAGGTATGTAGGAGATAGAGGTGAGTTCAAAGACAAATATTCTTTCCTTTGCTTACCTTTGAATACAGAAAGTGAAGTAATATACGAGGGTGTTAAGTTCATTAAAGAACCTTTTGATAAAGATTACAACACAAGAGTATATACAATGGCTAAGCATGATGATGTTTGGAGTTGTAATTGTCAAGGGTATTGTCAGAAAGAGAAAAAACATGAAGTAAGGAACTTCAAAAATGGAGTTTGTTGCTCACACTTATTAGGATTATTTTTAGCTTTTAAAATGAAGAGGTTTAAAAAATAATGTTTTTCAATAAAGATATGGAGGTGAAAATATGAAATGTGAAGTATTGAAAGAAGCAAGATTCACTTTGTTCAAAGGAACAAAAGTGGAATTAGATGATAAGGTAGCAGAACATCATCTAAAGAAAGGAAACATAAAAGAAATCAAAAAGTGAAAAAAAGAATAAAGGAGGGGGGATTATGATAATAAAATGTAAAGATTGTGGAAAAGAAGTAGAGATAGAAGAAAAAGATGCTAAGTGGAAAAACAAATGTAGAGAATGTTTCATAAAAACAAAAGAAAAGGAGAAAGAATATTTTGCTTCAAAGAAACAAAAAGAAGAAGATGCAACACAATTGAATATCAGATTTGGTGGATGTTTAAATGCTTCTGGAAGTGCATTAGCAGGGACAGGAACAACACCAGAACTACATTTTGCATATGCTAAAACACTTTATCAATTATGGAATACAAAAGATGACAAACCACAAGAGTATGCTCCAGAGGAAGAAGTAAAAGATGGGAATAAAACTTGATAATTTAAAACAATGTATAACCAATGCGAAGGTAGAGCTTGAATGTGGTGGTAAATATGATTGGAATGAGAACATTGAACAATGTAATAGATGGTTAGATTTAGCATTACAATATGTGGAGGATTTGAAATGATAGAATTAGGAAGTAAAGTAAGATGCAGATACACAGGAGTTACTGGAATAGCAGTAGCAGAATGTAAATTTATCAATGGATGTGTTCAATATGAGGTTGCATTGAAAGTAAAGAAAGATGGGTCTTTACCAGAACCAGTAGGAATAGATGAACAAAGTCTTGAGGTAATAGCTAAACCAAAGAAGAAAAAGACTGTAAAAAAGAAGGTAGTAAAGAGAAGAACAGGTGGAGCAAATACAAAATGTATGTCTATGAGAGGTTTTTGAAATGAGGATAGTATATACAAGAAACAACAAAAAACCATGCGATTTTTGTGGAAAAGAGGACAAGGATAGAGGTTGTAGGATAGTAATGAATAAAGATAAGGAGCTTCTTAGAATATGTAATGTATGTTATCCAAATTTAAGGATGTGTATGGAAAGGCATGATAGGTAGGATTGAAAGAAAAATAAGTTCTTATAGGTGAGGATGATTTGACAGGTGTAAAAAATAATAGTAAAAACCGAGTAAAAAAAAGTAAAGAGAAATTTTTACTTTTACTACTCAGTTGTATTGAAAGTGATGGTGACAACCTTAAACAAATTCTAAAAAAGATAACAGATGTTCCTGAAAATCATAATATACAGAAACAACACCTTAATTACCACCTTCAGAAGCTTAAAAGACAAGGTGTTATTAAAAGAATTCAATCATATCCTTTTGCCATATATGAATTAACAGAGCATGGAATACGAGTAAAAAAAATGCTGACACAATCGGAGGGTGAGAGATTAAACGCACCTTTATTGTGGAGATGTCATAATTTAATTGTTGGATACCCCATCATTTCCTATGGAGATTTTATGTTCTCAGAAGGTAGAGATAGAAAGATAATTCATATGAACAATTGGAAATATGCAAGAGAAACATTTGGAGATTTTGTTATTAACATACAAGATACAGGGCTTTTGAAGATATATTGTCCTGAAAAATACACTGAGAATCCTGAAGAAGCCTTTGGTAAGATGTATGCTGAAGCACAACATATAGTCCAAATATATTGTAATAAATACAATATGAAACTAAAAAAGATGAATTTAATAAGAGAAGGTCATAAAGAACTACAAAAATCAAACAGAATAGCAAAGGTTCTTGGTAGATTTAAAGCAGATGATATATGGACAGATGCTTCTAATGGAACTTTAAATATGGAAGAGCATCAAAGTTCTAATAAGATTGAGGATTTATTGAATCTACCCAGTCAAATGAATAAATGGAACTCAATTAATGAAAAATTCTCTAAGAATCTGGAACTACACTTAGAGGTTCTTCAAGAGATAAGAAATGCTATAAAGAGGTTAGGAAAATGAAGCCTAAGAAAGATGAAATTTACAAATGTTCTCATTGTCAAACGAGAATGTATGCTTGTTTAAAACCTGAAGGAGAAGGATGTTGTATATATTGTAGAGAAAAAGAATCAAATTATTGTAGAAAGAGAAAAGCAAACAAAAAAGGTAATGATTATTGTAAGATTTGTGGTTTCTGGAGAGAGATACACATAGGAATAAAAGTATATTGTGCAAAATGTAAAAACATAAAAGGAGAATTAAAAAATGTCTGAAACCATACTATCAGAATTTATCCATGTTATATCAACTCCTTTGATAAATAGATTTCTTTCTGGTAGTGTGGCAGGGTTTGGCAGGGAGGAATTCAGAATGGCTATGTGTTCTGTGAGTATCACCTCACCTATCCTTCCTGCCAATATGGGTTGTTGGAGTAATGGTAACTTGACTGATTTACACTCAGTTGCTTCCAGTTCGATTCTGGAACGACCCATTATGGAAGTGATATTATGAAAATGGGAAAAGGATTGAAGAAACCAAGAAGGAATCCAGATATTAAAGCAGATAAGAAAGACACAAACTTTGGGAGTGGTAAAAAGAGAGGAAGAACAAGAGGTGCAAGTATATACAAAACCGATAATCATTGTAAGAATTGTGGACATCATAAAGAAATATCAACAAATTCAGGGACAATAAAATGTTCAAGATGTATGAAAGAGAAGAGTGAAAGGTGATGGAAACAGAAAGGATGCTAATAGAATGTGTGGCTTGTCAGATTAAATGGAATGAAGCTTATCATAAAGACAAACTAAAAAAGACAATTTGTAAAGCTTGTCTTATGGAAATGGAATCAAGGAGGTTAAAAGATGAAAATTTCTGAAATGAATACAAAAGAGATTGAATATTTTGAATTACTTTGCAGTAAATTTGAGATACAAACAAGTTCAACTGAAGAACTTAGAGATGTTATTAAACAAACAAGAAAGGCTTTAGAAGAACAGGTAGAGCAACTTAAAGTTGAACTAAAAGAAAAGCAAAAATACATAAATGAGATTGAAAAGATGGTAGGTAATCTCGAAAAAGGAGAATTGAAAAAATGAGATGTTGTTTATTCTTCGGAATAACAACACTTATTTTATCTTTTATTATCTTGTATGATATGTTGAAAGGTGTTGGTGATGAAGAAACTCGAAGGAATATGTAAAGTAAGTTCTTCAGGACATGATGGATTTGCAGTATTTTACAAAAAAGGAAAGGATAGATGTTGGAATCATATAAGGAATCTAAAAAGACTTGTAAGATTCATAAAGAATTTGGATAAAAGAAAGATTAAATTTGATGTATATAGCTGTAATGTAAAAGAGAAATTTAAGAAAGAGAAGATAAAAGCTCTTCTTCAAATGGGAAATAACAAGGAAGAGAAGTTGATGTTGGATGACTGAGATAGGTGAATTAAGAATAAAGAATACAGATATTTGCCTATCTTCTGTAATCTATAAACTACACAGAGATAAGACAGATATGTATATATCTAAAATTCTTGAGGTATATTTAGAGCTTTTCGGAAAAAGATGTAATAAGAAGAAGATTCTGAAAAGAATAAGGGAGTTCAAGAAGAAAGGATTTCTGAAGTTTTATTATAAAAAGGTAAAGCAAGGAACTATTCCTGTATATATAAAAGTTACAGATAAGTTCCTAATGTTTCATAAGATGTCTATTCTTATGGCTCTACTTATAAAAGACGAAAGTAAATTCCAAGAATTAGCAGTTCCAGAAATGGAAAGGATATTGAAGTTCTTAAAATACAAATATGAGGTGAAAAAGTGATATACAATTTTAAGTCAAAGGGAGAGTATTTTGAAAAAGAGAAGAAAGGAATTAAACCAAATACAGTAAGATTAGTTGGAAAGAAAGACATGAGAAGAAAAATAAAAGCTGGAGATATAATCAGAATAAGAAATTCAGAAGATGAAAATGATTATTTTGAAAGAGAAGTAACAGACAAATCTATTGGTGGAGAGATTCTTGGGAAATTGATACTTATAATAAGTTGGAAGATTGAAGGGATAACAGATAAAGAAAAGTTCAGAATGAAAGTTTTGTATGAAGGAGATGTTAAGTGTCCATGCAATCCTAATCAAAATTGCTTATGTGAAGAGTATAAAATATCAGGAATATGTAAATGTGGAATATTCAATAGGGTATGTGCTGTAAAATGATGAGTTTCTTTGATTCTTGGGCAAAGGGTTTGATTTTCATATCAAGAGGTAGCAGATACATTACAATATTGAATACTTTCATGCTTTCAAAGATATTCTGGGACACATTTGAGAATAAATCATTAGCAATGGGATTAATGGTTGCTGGTTTGATTAGTCTTATTATTGTAGCAGTTGTGGATTACTTTAACATTATTGGTAGAGAACAGGGTGTAATATTTAAAAAGAACCATGAATGGATTAAAATGAAAGAGCAATTGAATAGGATTGAAAGAAAATTGCAGAGAAGGATGTAAAATGAAAAGTTGTAAAGTATGTGGTAAAAAAGTGGAAATAGCTGATTCAAGGGACTATATAGCAGGTGTATTACCACTTAAACAATGGGTAACTTGTGATGATTGTAAGAAAATAAAGGAAGTGAAAAAATGAGTTTAGAAGTTATTTTGGGAGTAAATAAGAATTGTGATAATAATAGAATGAGAAATTATATGCAATTATTTGGGCATATTTATGCTCAACTTGAGAAGAAACAATTAATTTGTGAGGATTGTCCTAATTATTATCATATGCGTTCACCATTTTGTAAGGTTTTAGAGGGTAAAAAATGATAGACTATTTGAGATATCTTATTACTGGAAAATTAAGTTGTATCAAATGTAATTTGGTTTGGGAAACAATGGGTTTCCATTATCCAAAAGAAATGAGGGAATTTGTTTGTCCAGAATGTTTTGAAGTTAAGGAAGTGAAAAAATGAATGTGAAATCAATAAAAGGTCAAGATGATTTTGTAGAGGTAATATATGCTTTGATAGACTATAAAGGTAATACTGCATTATTGAAAAGATTTGTTAAAGAATATGCAGAAGTGTTCAAAAAAGGTGATAAATAATGTGTAGTGTAATGGAAAACGAAAAGAAGCTTGAAGAAAGACTAAAAAGAATGGATGAAGTTGAGAAGGAAGCATTAGTTAATCTATTTGATAGAGAAGAAAAGTATTGTATTGCTAATAGGCTTTCTATCTTCAAGGAAACAGATGAAAAGATAATTTATGTTACCAAAGGGATGTTGGGTCAGTGTATCAAATGTCCTTCTTATAACTATATGGTTTGGGTAAGTTACTGCGAGGTGATGAAAAATGAAAAATAAATGGATTCTATTGATGCTATCAATTACAATATTATTGAGTAGTATTGGTTTTGTGTATGTTGGATATACACTTGGATATGAAAATGGTATAGAAGAAGGTAAAAACGAGGGTGCAATTGTAGGAGCAAATTATGGAATTAATGCAGTTGCATATAATTTATGTGAAGAAAATAAGACATTCTCTTGCGAGGACAATAGAGTATGTGGATGTTTTAATTTAATACAAGGTGATACAAATGAAATGGGAAGTTGAATATAAACATGATATTCATGGAAAACTTCAAATAGAACTTGATGAAAACTATGAATTAATGGAAAGATACATGAACAAAGATATTGAACCTAAGTTTAACAGAAATAAGTTCAATTTATGGGGTAGAGTAATCAATGTTACAAGTAAAATAAAGGAAAGAATCAATGAAGAGATAACAAAAGGTTGTATGTTTAGACATAAGAACATCAAGAAAGGATTACAAGAGATAGAATTTAGGAGCTATATTGATGTTTTACCAAAACAAATCAAAGCACCTTTTATGAAGATGCTTACAAAGAAGATTAATAATCCTTTAAGGAAAGAATTTGGAAAATCAATAATATCAATTAAGGAGGTGGAATAATGGCATTAGGTTGTGGAATAGGATACATATATGGATATATGTTGGGTATAGGAACATTTGTTATAATCTGGGCTTTGAAGAAACTAACAATAAGAGATGGAATCAAAGAAGTTATGAAAGAAAACAAAAAGAAAGAGAAGAGAGTTATAGAAGCATTGGATAGTGTAGAAAAAGCTAAGAAGAAAAGAGATACACCAAAGAAAGAAAAAGAAGAAGTTGAAGAAAAAGTAGAAGAAGAAACACAAATAGAACTACATCCAGAGATTGAAATTATCAAGGAGAAGTGATAATATGAGAATTTGGGCAAAAAAACTTATGGATAACCCACCTCAAGATAAAAAAGACATGACAAAGAAAGATAGATGGCTTGTTTTTCTTTCTGCTTTATTTGATGCAACAATGATAGGTCTTTTAGTCTATGTTTTGATGGTTAATAGTTGTCAGATATGCTATCAAACAGGATTTGGACAGAATACATTCCAGAAATGTAAGGGGATATCTGATGTGATGGAAACAGGATTACCTCAAGAGATAGTAACAGTTTATGAAGGACAGGAAGCATATGAAGATAGAAGTTTTGGAGATATAGCAGTGGAGATAGCAGATAACAGGATAGACACACCATTACAAGAAATGAACACACAATTACAAGAGGAAGGTTAATGGAAGATAGAGAAGTTCCAACCTTAATTGAGATAGAAAGAAAGATAAAAAGAATAGACAATTTGAGAGATAAAGCTCTCATATCTTTTCTTTATCTTTCTGGAGCAAGGGTTTCTGAAGTTGTAATGAAGTTAAAAGTTAAGGACATAAAGATAGAAAAACAAGAAGATAGATTATTCTATATATTCCACATATACACAGAGAAGAGAAGAGAGAAGATGGATGTTTACAGAAGAGTAGGTATTCCATTTGATAACAATCAAGTATTCCTTGATATCATAATCAATTACATAAACAAACATCAATTAAATAATTCTGATTATCTATTTGACATACACAGAAGGACAGCATATAGGATAGTCAAGAAACACTTTGGATTCAATCCACACTTTCTAAGACACACAAGAGTAACTCATTTGACTACAATGTATGGTCTAAATGCTCAGGAGTTATTGCAGTATATTGGATGGTCTGATATAAGAACTGCTTCAGTATATACTCACTTGAATTGGAAAGATGTTTCTCGTAAGCTTTAAATAAGGATATTGAATCTCCTATTTGGGCGTATAGTTCTAATGGTAGAACATCCGATTTGCACTCGGAAGGCTCTGGGTTCAAATCCCAGTATGTCCATTGATGCACCATTGGTAGTATTCAACTATGCGAGGTTTCCAACCTTGAGTGAGGGGTTCGAATCCCCTATGGTGCATTTCTATTACATCAACTTAAATGAACCAGATTCTTGACCACCAAAAAAACCAACTGTCCCAATTTCCTAATTTTGTGACATACGACCAATTCAAGCTCCTTTGTGTTTAGACTTGTTTAAATTTAATAAGTTATAATATATATATAAGTATAGGTATCTCGTATGATTATAGCATACTCACTATGTAACCAAGCGTTAAAGTATGTCAATATATTCTTAAATATTATAAGATTTGCTTGAATATTATAAGCAAGGTCTTAAACACGAAGTGAAATCAAATGGTAGACTTAGTTCAAGGTTTGATTGGTGTATTGATTGCAGTTATAATTGGAGTGGCAGTAGTTATTCCAACTATACAAGATGTAATTGTATCAGCAAACCTAACAGGAACAACTGCAACAGTTGTAGCATTACTTCCATTGCTTGTAGCAGTGGTTGTGCTTGTCGCAATTGTCGGTTTGATTGGCTTCTCTGCTTAAACTCAGAGATTCCAATTGGAAGTTGAACATTATTATGTTCAACTATGTTTGTGGGGTTTCCCACAGTTTTTAATTTAAAATAAAAGGTAAAACAAAATGGTAGATTTAGTTCAGGGGTTAATTGGAGTATTGATTGCTGTTATAATTGGAGTAGCTGTTGTTATCCCAACAATTAACGAAGTAATCGTATCTGCAAACCTAACAGGAACAACTGCAACAGTTGTAGCCTTACTTCCATTGCTTGTAGCAGTAGTTGTATTGGTCGCAATTGTCGGTTTGATTGGCTTCTCTGCATAAAAACAGAGTATCCAATTTGGATTGGAGTTAAAAGCTCCTTTCATTTTTTTATTTAATGATGCAAAATGGAACTCACAATATTTGTCGGAATAGTTATCTTTTCTTTTCTAATGTTGATTTTCCACGAAGTGCTTCCAGTCCCTAAATGGACTGTTTTAATTTCTGGTTTCATCTTTATCCTTGTTGGAATTTTTGCAATTGGACAGGGTGTGAGTATCGGTAGCACAGTTCTAATGACTTCTTTTACAAATAACATAGGATTATTATTTTCACTATTTGGTATAGGATTGAGTATCAATATGATTGTAGGAAATGTTAGATTGAGTATGAGAAGGAGTGATTCCTAATGGTTCAAGAATATCAAATAAAAAAAATGCTTAAATCAAAAGGTATTGACCCAAGCACAATAGATTACAGAGCTATGTGGGACAGTTCTTTAACTCCAAGAGAAAACATTGATATAATAAAAAGAGAAATAAGGGCAATTGCACCACCAGAAGATATAATTCAAAAAGGAAGATATATAACAAAAATGTTAAAATCAAGTGGAAAGCAAAAAGGAGATTCCATTTTTAGAATCGACAAGAGTAGAAAAGCTTTACCTTGTGGAAAAAGAGAAACATGGTATGATAAAATTTATTATGAAAATAGAAAAAATAGATGTGATTTAAAAGGAGGAGTTTAGTATGGTAAAGTCAAAAAACAAAATGTTCAAAATAATGATGGCGTTGATTATAATAGTAACTTTACCAACAATAGCGTTAGCTTCAATGTCAAGTTCTTATAATTTTCATATGCAAACTTTTACACTAAACCAAACAACTGCACCATCAGTTTCAATGACAGTAGATGTCTTTGCAACCAGCACTTGTTCTGGAACACCAATTTTTACAGATACTTGTAATACAGATGTCAATGGGGTTTGTGATATTCCAGCAACTTATAACATGACTTACAACACAGTTGATTATGCCTGTATATATGCAAATGGAACTTTATTGGATTCAAGTCCATATCCTTTCACAGCAGGTCAAGGACAAATAGATGAATTTGATGTTGAATTTACAAATTTGAATATAACAAATGATTTGAATGTTGGTAATGATATTTATGCTGATAATATTGAAGTAACAGGAGATATAGAAACAACAGGTGGAGTATTTTATGGAGATGGTTCTGGATTAACAAATCTTCCAGCATCAGCACAATATTGGAATCGCACAGGCACAACATTATTTCCAGCAACACTGGGTGACGAGGTAGTAATAAATGCAACAGGGGGAACTGCACTTACAACTTATGGAGATGTTTATCACGACATTGGAGATAGTGGATTTTTTACAATTATGATGGATGATGCAGAGGTTTGGTCATGGGTATTTAATGGTGCAGAAGAACCTTATCAAAATTTAACAACAGAATCAATGTCATTTATTCAAGCTGATTATGGAGAGATACTAAATTGGGGATATGAAAATTCACAATTTGGAAGAGTTAATTTTAGGTCACCAATAGTAATGGAAGATGCAAAAATATATTTAGACCCACCAACAAATCTTTCAAATCCAGACCAAAATACACCTTATATTTTTGCTAATCAAACAACACACGATATAACAATTTCAACAGGTAATGACCCAGATGATGCAGATGTGATAATAGATACAGGAGAAACAGGTCATTTTCAAATAGGTTATCAAGATGGTGGAAATCCAGATTTATTTTATATTTCAGTTGAAGAAGGTATAATGGAATTTAAATCAAGCAGTAGTGTTGGAAATATGTTTTCAGCAGATGCACAAAATGATTTTATAGGTCAATATGCAAGAATGAACCTTCGTGGTGTTGGTTCAGCAGGAACAACAGGAGATACAATTTGGAAATTCCAAGATGGTGGAAGTTATGAAATACAACATCTTAATGATTCAGTTGCTCTTTTCATTGATTCTGGTGAATCAATAAATGCAACAGGACATATAAGAACAGAAGGTGCATTAACTGTTCAAGGTTCAATTACAGGTAATAATTCTATGGCAATTTATGAAAATGGTCAAGAGGTTCTTATAATTGACCCAGCAAATTCTTATGTAGTTGCAGATGCCTTTACATATTTTTATGAAAATAATACTAATCCCATGTTTTTTGCAGATGATAATCAAGGAAGATTTTATCAACCTATTGTAAATTTTGATGGAGATGTTGTAGCTGTTGGAGATGTTGATGTAGGTGCTGTATTAAAAATGCGAAATCAAACAGGAACACCAATTAATTCTGGATATGCTTGGTTTAATGGAAATGATGTTAAATTTTATTTTAATGGAGGATTAGAAGCAAGAAATAATAATATGACAGCAGATTATTTCATTGGAGATGGTTCTCAATTAACAAACCTTCCTGTATCAGCACAATATTGGAATAGGTCTGGTGGAGTAATATACCCAGCAACACTTAATGATGATGTGCAAATTGATTCAAATAGTGCAATGTATTTTGATGGTGCAAGTGGTAATGTTTTCATATCACATCAAACAAGTCCTAATGATTTAGTAATTGAAGGAAATGGTGGAATACAACTTAAAGACAGTGAAGTATTCATTTCAAATGGTTGGGACATATGTTGGGAAACAGATTGCAGAGCAGGAATTTATTATAATGATACTTATGGAATGGAACTTTGGACTAATGATAAAGATGCAGAACAAATAACAATGTGGGCAGATTTAAAAGCAGATGAAGATATAATAATGCAAGATGACAAAAACTTAAATATTGGAACAGATGGAGATACAATTTATTTCAATAGCACATCAAATGATTTAGTGATTGATGCAAGTGTTGGTTCTAATAATAAATTATTGCTTAAAGATACAGAATTATATATAACTGATGGATACGATATTTGTTGGACACCAAATTGTAATGCAGGATTATACTACTCAAATGGAAATGATATGCAAATTTGGACTAATGATGCAATAAATGAACCAATAGTAATGTATTCAGTGGTTGAAGCACAAAGTGGAATTACTATGCACAATGAAACAGAATTATGTTTTTCAGATGATTGTTCTTATGCTATGAAATATAATTCAACATCAGACGATATTGATGTAACTCTTCCTGCAAACTTTGGATTTAATTTTGGAAACCAAAATGGAATATCATTTGAAGAGTGGTCAGCAGGTATGTATTATGATACAACAAGCACAGGAACAGAAATGCAAATTTGGGCAGATTCAGGAGAAAATATTTATTTGTATAATACTGTTGGGATAGATGGAGATGTAGAAATGGAAGATGACCATAAGTTATCTTTAGATACAGCAGGAACAGATTTTATAATGTGGTATGATACAACTGATGGTGCTATGATAGATACAAATGGTGCAGAATTATTTTATCAAGGTGCTGGATTCCTTCCAAACGAAACAGATAGTGAAAATCTTGGTGGTGGTTCAAATATATGGAACAGATTATATGTGAATAGAGTTTATTTAGATAGTAGTTCAGATTACTTTTTCTTTAATACAACATCAGATGCTATGACATTAAGTGGTATGGATTTGGATTTAGGAACAGGAGAACTTTATCTTGATGATAATAAAAGAATTGTTCTTGATACAGCAAACACATCTTATATAGAATTTAATTCTGGAAATCCATCAATAGATGTTACTGTTGAAAGTGCAAGATATATGTCTATATGGGATAGTTTTGAAATATTCCCAGATGGTAATGGTAATATGTTTGCAATATCAGATGGTGCAGGTGCTACTGGTCAATTAACTTATGACCCCTTTAATAATAGACTTGAACTTCTTGGTGGAACAACAAATCCTTATCTACAATTAGATTCTAATATGCCATTATATCTTGATGGTTCTGGTAATAGTGTCTTTATGCAATATGATTCTGGAAATGGTTGGTTAGAAATAAATGGTGGAGGAAATGATGTAAGATTTGACGCATCTGCTGTTCCAATATCTGATACAACATATAATTTAGGTGGTCCAACTGTTAGATGGGGAAACCTTTATTCTCAAGATGCAACAATAGGAAACACAACAGATAATATAAATTTAGGAGAAACAGGTTTAACTATGAATGGTCTTGCAAGAGTAAACAAAACAATAGGACATTACGCATATAATATGTATGGAATGATAGGAACATATGGTGGATTCCCTTCATGTGTTGCATCAGGTCTTTCAAGTGTAAATGAAATGTATTTATTAAGGTCTTATGATGATAATTCTGGAGCTCAAGATGACCCAGAATGTAGTTTAATGACTTTAACTATGCCAACAGATTATGAAGAAGGAACTAATTATTCTATTGAATTGGAATGGACAGCATTAGCAACAACAGGAACAGTTGAATGGGTTGTGTGTGTAGTAGAAACAGGAATTGGAGAATCTTTTACAACTACTGAAACTTGTATTAATCAATCTGATACAGCACCAGCAACATCTTATTATAGAAAATCTTTTGATATGGAATTTGATGGCACAAATGTTGAAAAGGATGATGAAATTGGAATTATTGCTATGAGATTAGGAAACAATGATGGCACAAATGATACAATGACTGGGGATGCTTTGCTTTCAAGTTTACATCTACACTATGTTGCAAATTCATTAGGAGATTAATGATATGAAAAAAGCACTACTTTTAGCTTTAATTACAATAGTTTGTTTAAGTAGTGCCTTTGCTTTTACTGGTGGAACAACACCATCTGGTTTTGATAATGGAACTGTTGTTGATGACTATTCAGACCATTGGGTAGCTTCTGGGATATGTAATTCTCCAGCAGTAAATGTTCCACAATTTTTTCTTGGTTATCCAACAACTTGTTATGATATGAATATAACAGGAACAAATGGATTGTCAAGTAGTTATAATCTTTCTGTATATTTAGCACAATCTTTTGGAACAGATACATTCACTATCGTTGAAATCAATTCAAGTGATTATGGAAATTGTGCTTCAACTGGTTCTGAACAACACCCAATTTCATATTTAACAACACTTGGTGGTGGAAGAAAAGAATATCCATTAAACAGTTCTATTGATACATCACAAACAAATGTGTATTTAAGAGTATATGCAACAATGTCTGGTGGATTAATGGAGATATGTTCTGATGCTTCTGCTTCTGATAAATTACCATACATAACAGGTGATTACAATGGAACAGGATATTATGTTCAAGGGGATACAGTATATGCAGGTAACAAAAGCAATACTTCTGAATATGAAGTCTATTTTGTAATAATAGACCAACCAGTTCAAATACAAGGATATTTTGATGGACAGTTTGCTTATGTAGGTTTCTTCCCACAACAAGATAATTATACATACTTTGTGCCATTCAGTAATGGAAGTTTAACATTCTTCTGTAATCCAAGCAATGTAGTTCTTGACGATTCTATAATTTGCACAGGAACTCTTGTAGATGATAATGGTGATGCCATAAACAATGCAAACATTGATTGGGAACTTTTTGATTATAATGCAACTTCATTTGGAATAGGTGGATTTGATTTTGTTTCAAATGGAGTTTATAAATTTAGATTACCGATAACACAAGAAAATAATTTCACAACAGGTGATTATTATTTTATGTTCACAGCAATAGGATTTAAAGCATCACATTCATTCCCAGTCCATATATCAATAACATATATGGAAGAGAATCTTGTAGTAATATTTAGTTTAATCATGCTTATCATATCAATCTCAACAGTAATATATGGATATTGGAGAAGAAGTATGTCATTTGTAGTATTCGGTGCATTTTCATTGATGCTTATATCAATGTTAATGTTCCAAGAACAAGAATTATTCGGAGCAACAATAAGTAATGCTTTCGGTGTAGTATTTGCTTTACTTGGACTGTTATTTGTTTTACATATGTATCTCGAAAACTGGTCTGAAAAGGTAAAGGAAAAGAAAGATAAAGATAGAAAATCTTTATTATAAGGAGTGATTTAAATGGAAGAAGATATGGAAAGTGAAAGTAATAATATGCCAACTGATTTGGGTATGGGTTTGCCACCCACAGATAATCAAGCAGAACTTACTAAATTTGTCCTTGACCCAGAAGCAAGGAAGATGTATAAACACATAACAAAAGACTTAGCTGTTTCTAATCTGGATGGTATGGAAATAGCATATATAGATATAAATTTTAGACTTCTACACATGATAGAATATGTAGAAGCTGGAGAAGATGATTTAGCAGATATTAAAAGAGTAATTCTTCAAGATGTAAATTCATTCTTACAAATTCTAAGGTCTAAAGGTGGATTTGAAAGATTAGCAGAAATTACAAAGAAAATGGAAACAAAGCAAAAATATGAAGAAACAAGAAATAAAGGAAATAGGTGGTTATAATGGATTTAGCAATAATAATGAGTTTAGTAAGCATGAACATAGTAACATTTACTTTCCTTCTATTAGCTGTATGGCTTGATAAAGAAGGAATAATAAATCAGTTGAAACTAAAGCTTCAAAAAGGTAGTGGATTAATAATAATTATCGGTAAAGACAAAAAATTATACATGACAGTATCAAAGATAGCAGGTAAAAAATCCGATACAGAACAAATTGAAGTAAATGGATTACCATATACTTTGAATAAGAATAAAATAATATTCCACAAAACAAGTCCTTGTTTAATGTATGATGAAGGTGTAAGTGAACCATTAAGTGTTGTAAGTGGTGAGCTTAATTATGGTAAATTAACACCAGAACTTCTAAGTCAAATGTTAGCAATGGCAAGACAATCAGGAAGATTGCCACAAGCACAAGATAAAAGAGAACAGCTTATGTTTTTCTTAACAATAGGTTCAATGTTGGCATCAGCAACAGCAGTATTCTTGATATTCAATATGGATACAAGTTTGCAGAACATATCACAGGTTGGAAAAGCAACATTAGAAGCTGTTAAAACTTTAGCAGGGGTATAGTATGGAAGATTCAGTAGAGGGTGTATCTCCTAATTTGTATAAATCTAAAGGTCAGAATAAACTGGCTTTTAGTATTATTATTTTTAGACAATTAGAAGAATGTCTTAGAGCTGGAACTGAAGCTGGAACTACAAAAGATAGTTTAAGAAGATTTGAAAGAGCAGTAAAGATGCTTGAATCATTTCTTATAAACTATATGACGAATGAACATAAAATATTAGTGAAAGAAACAATAGACAAATCTATAATTGCAATAAAACGAGGAGATATGAACAGCTACTATGAATGTGTAAGACTTAGATTCATGTATCTTATGCAGATATTAAACAAAGTTCAAGATTTGATACCTGAAGAAAAGGCTATGGAAGTAATTGGAGAAGAAAAGGAAATAAAAAAAGGAAAGAAAGGTAGTATATAATGGATGATGCACTCTTACAAGTTAATATTGAAGATAAGATAACATCAAAGATTATGTCTTTGAAGAATGGAAAATATAGAGTGCATAATGTCCTACCTTATAGAATAAGAAAATCATTACTTCGTGGGGAAAACTTTGTTGGTATTTTAACAGGTAAAACTCGTTCTGGTAAATCATTCTCAGCTTTGACATTATGTAATGAAGTAGACCCTAATTTCAGTGTTGATAATGTTGTATTTTCTACAAAAGAATTTATGGATTTACTTGCTTCTGGTAAGCTTAAATCTGGTAGTATGATTATATGGGATGAAGCAGGAGTAGGTATTTCTGCAAGAGAATGGTATTCATTACTTAACAAGTCTTTAAACTATGTATTGCAGACATGGGGACATCAAAATATAGGATTGATACTTACAGTTCCGGATTTTTCATTTGTTGATAGTCAGACAAGAAAGCTTGTAAATATGCTTCTAAATACAGTAAAACTTGTAAGGTCAGAGAATAAAGCAGTATTGAAAGGTTATTACATATCACCAATGGAAAAAGGAGAAATAAAGAGAGTTAGACCAAGATATTCAATTGGTGGAAAGAAACTTGATATAGAATATATAGAAATAAAGAAACCACCAGTAAAGCTCGTTAATGCTTATCTAAAGAAGAAAGAAAACTTTACAGCTACATTAAATAAAGGCGTAATGTTAGAAATCCAACAACTTGAAGAAAAGAAAGAAAAAGATGTAACAAGGACAATATCAGACTTTGATATGATGGAACAAGCTTGGATTAAGTTAAAAGACCATATTAAGATAATAAATGGTAAAAGGAAGCTTAGTGCTTATATTGTAAAGAAGGAACTTGGTATAACCATGTCCAGAGCTAATTATGTAAGACAAGAATTACTAATAAAAGCAAAGAAAGAGGACTATCCACTACTCGAAAGTGAAAAGATATACGAAGAAATAGCAGAAGAACTACCAAAAGACAGATTAAACCCTGAAAACTTCTTGTAACCAAGCGTATATATACTTATTTTACCTTGAAATATCATGTATAGTAACAAGAAGCTTCTTATATTTTATAATATTTCTAATGCTGTCATCACTTCTGGGGGATTAATATGGTAGAAGTTAAGGTTTCCAGAAAGATAAATAAGTATCAAGCTGAAAGACAGTTCCCAAAACACAAAGTTAAAGGAATTAGGATAGTAAAAAACACAACATTTGTTGAATTAGAGGATAAATAAATGGTAGATGTAACAACAACAAATCCATATGTAAGTGTAGATTCTGGCACAGTTAATGTAGTAGATAGTGGTGGAAAAGTTATTTCAAGAAGAAGTTATAGTAGAGGTAGATTAACAAGCAGAAGTGGAGCATCAGATACAGCATTAAGACAAAGATATAATGAAAGTTGGTTAGCAGACCAAATAGCTACAATAAAGAGAGCAGGATATTCTTCTTCTGAAGTTACAAGAAGAATAGGACAAGCAAGAGGACAATTTGATAGAACTTCTTTAAATCCATTTGAAAAAGGAACAGTTAAATATGATTTTTATAAAAATACAGGAGTATATCCAGATTCAGCAACACTTGGACCAGATATAGCAAAGAATTTTGAAGAAGGTAAATATAAATCATGGGAAGATTTACAAAAGAATGAACCACAACTATTTCTTGACCCAGCACTAAAGAGTGCATTTTCTCAGGCTTTTGGAAAAAAGATAGATAAAGCAATAGACCAATATAATCTTGAAAGAAAATTTGAAGGTAAAAGACCAGCAACAGTTCAAGAAAAAGAAGATTTCTTAAAACAACAAGATAAAGATGTAGCAAAAGCAATAACAGAATTAGATATACCTATTTCATTAACTCCATTTGCAAAAGGTTTTGATGTAGCTCCAATATTCTTCAAAGCATTACCAGAGAAAGAAAAAGAAAAATTACAAAAACTTGGTTTATACAAACCATATGAACCAAGATATGTATTACCAGAAACAATAACACAAGAAAAAGCAATGTTAGTTACACCAGACCCATTAAAAGATTTAAGAGAAATGAAAACATTAACATTCAAACCAATGAAATTCTTACCAGAAGTTAAAAAGGTAAAAACAGAAGTTCCAACAGGAGAAGTAATAGCAAAAAAAGTAGAAAAGATAGTAGATATAAGGATGCAACCAACATATCTTTCAGTTGGCGTAGATGTAATGAAAGATAAACCAATTGCACAATCAATAGCACAATCACTTGCATTACCAGTATTATCAAGAACACTATTTAAACAACCAGATGAAACTTATGAAGAAGCATATCTCAAAGGAATAGGTGAGAGAGTTATTAAAACTGAAGCATTAGGAAGGCAATATGCAAAAGAAATATCTGAAGCACCAGCAAAAACAATAACATATGGACAATCTCCATTTTCTAAAGAATATATTAAGGACACTGGTTTATTCAAACCATTAACTGTAACTTTAGCCAAGCCAACAGAACAAGAAGCATTAAGAACAGGTTTTGCAAAAGCAGGAATTGAAACTGCATTAACCGAAACAATACCCGGAATTTATGGAACAGGTGCAGTAGCAGGATATGGTTTTTCAAGAATTCTACCTAAAGCAATAAAAATTATAGCACCAAGTATATCAAAATTAGGTAGAACAATAGGACCAAGAGGAGCAACAGCATTAAAATCAGTAGGAAAAGTCATTACATCAAAACCAGTAATGTATGGAACAATAGGAATACCAACAGCAGTTGAAACAGCATCATTATACCAAGCAGGTAAACCAAGAAAAGCATTTGAAAAAGGAATAGCAGGATTAACATTATTAGGTGGTTTTGAATATGGAACACAATTAGCATATAGAAAAGCAGTAAGAGATTCAGTGGCAGAATTAGAAAGAAGATTACCAAAGAAAGAACAAAAACTGTTTAAAGAATATATGGAAAAAATAGAAGCATTAGATAAAACAAAAGTTCCTGTAAGAAAATATCAATATAAATCCTTTGAAGGAATGGATAGATTTACACCTGAAGCAAGAAAAGGAACACTAAGATTTATGAATAAATATAAAAAAGATTATATAACTGGTGGAAGTTTTGCTCAAAGACAACAATTAGTAGGAAAGATAGAAAAACAATTCATAAAATCTGGTAGATATAAAACAAGTGATATTGATTTCTATGTTGATAGTGTATTATATTCTCCAAAAAACATGGCTAAAAAATATGTAAATGAATTAAAATTAGCAGGAGCAAATGCAAGATTAAGCAAAAAAGGAACAGAAATATATTTAACAGATGCAAAAGGAGTAAGCAATAAAATTGCAGAATTCAAAACATTAGCAAGATTTGAACAAAATGTATTCTCAGTTGAAAAAGGATTAATGCCAATGAAGGATGCAGTAGTCAAAACACCAGAAGGAATAAAGATTCTAAACTTAGGAACACAAGCAAAAAGAAAGTTAGTAGCAGGTTATTTAGAAGGAAGCTGGGGAAAACATAAAGACGATTTTCCAAAGTTATTCAAGAGCATACAAGAAAGTGCAAGAAAAGGTGTTATAAAAGAATTAACAAAAGAAGCAGTAGTAAAAAAGAAATTAAAGATGGATTTAAAAAATATTTTCAAATCCAAAAAGGCACAATTATCTTTAACTCAAGCAAAAGTAAAACAAAAGATAATAACTAAATTAAAACCAAGTGAATTTTATCATGGAACAAAACCAAAATATGTAAAAGATATATTAAAGAAAGGATTATTACCTGCTAAAGACTTGGGGATAAAGGGTGGAATGAATAAAGTATTTTTAACAAAAGATTTAGAATTAGCAAAATCATATTGGACACCAATAGCAAAAAGTAATGCTGTTTTAAAAGTAAAATTAACACCAGCTCAATTAAAAAAAGTAGTAATGTCTAAAGAATGGGGTGGAACAGCAGACCTATTAGAAGAATATACATTTAGGGGAATGATACCACCAAAACAATTAGATGTAGTTATTGAAGGTGCAAAAAAAGTGATAACAACTCCTTATACTGCATATCCAACTATTGTATCAAAATTATCCATGCCATACCCAGCAGTTATACCAACAGCAAAAGCTCCATATCCAATAACAATAAAACCAGTATCAACTTCATATCCATCAATTATACCAACAGCAAAAGCTCCATACCCAGCAGTTATACAAAAAATAAAAACACCTTATCCTACAATAGTATCACAACCTAAAGCACCTTATCCTACAATAGTAAAACAACCAACAACTCCATATCCTACAATAGTAAAACAACCAATAACACCTTATCCTACAATAGTATCACAACCTAAAGTTCCATATCCACCAATAATACCAAAAACACCTAAGCCACCAAAAACACCAACTCCTATTCCAATAGCAATTGCATTACCAAAGGGAGCAAAGAAAACAAGAAAATTCAAATCATTCCAAACTTTTGTTAAACGAAAAGGAAAATATAAGAAATATGGAGTTCCAACTACAAAGATGGAAGCACTTGATTTAGGAACAGAATTTATAGACAAATCTCCATCTGCTACATTTAAATTAGAACCAAGAAGTATCAAACCAAGTAGTAATGAAGGTAGAATAAGAGGATACTTTAAAAAGAATAGAAAGAAATTAAGAGATTATAAAATAGTTAAAGGAACTGAAATGCCTATGAAAAACAAATATATAGAACTTGAAAAACACAGGATAGATAGCAAAGGAGAAACAGTAGGAATTAGATTAAAAGGATTAGCAAAGAAGAGAAAGAATAAATTCGATAAACTTCTTAATATAAGGAAGGTGAAAAAATGACATTGGTTTCAAGTATGAGAGATAAAAATTTAATAAGAACAGGTAGAAATAATTCTTTTCAAGTATATGTAAAAAAGAAAGGAAAGTATGTAAAACTCGGTAAACCAACAACAAGAAATAATGCACTTGATTTAGGTTCAAGATATGTAGATTCTAATCCTTCAGCAGTATTCAAAATAGTAAAATCAAATGAAAGACCTGTATTTAACAAAAATGCAATAGATGATTTCTTTGCTTTTAATTTAAATAAGTTTAGAGCAGGAAGAATAATGAATAAAAGAGAGCAAAAATTTACAGAAAAAGAAATATATAGAATAGATACAAAAGGAGAAAAAGAAGGAATATCTATTAAAGGAATACAAAAAAGAAGGGTCAAAAAGATATTTGATTTATAGGTGATGAAGATGGTTATGATTGATAGAAAAGAAAAAATATGGTCTGATACAGACAAAACTGAAATTGAAAAGAAGAAAAGGCTACTTCAATTAAGAGCAAGAATACAAGAAGAGAAAGAACAAAAAAGAGCAGAAAGAGAAAGAGAAATATTAGAAAAAAGAGAACAACTAAGAACAGAAAGAGAACAAAGAAAAAGAAGAATAGCAGAGGAAAAAAGAAGAAGAATCTCAATGCAAAAACAAAAGAAAGAAATGCTAAAAACTTCAAAAACAGCAAAAGAACTTGGTATTGAAAGTATAGAAGGAACAGAGAAAGCATTTGGATTAAAGACTTTAAAAGATAGAAAAGAAAAAACAAGGATAATCCCAACAAAAAAAGCAACTAAAGTTATAGCAAAAGAAACAACAATGAGTATTAAAAAAGGTCTTGGTGGAATAGCAGAAAAAGTAAGAAGAGGAATTAGAGGAGCATCAGATACAACAGGACAAGCAATTAAAAAACAAATAGTATTAGCACAGATAGACTTTAAAAGAAAGATGGAACAAGAAAAAGCTTTCAAAAGAAGATTAAAAGGTGCAAGAAGAGAAGCAAGATTCTCTGCTGAAGTCAGTAAGATTAGAAAAGAAGAAAGAATGAAAGCAGGATTAATCCCAAGAGGAAATAATATAATTATGGGTTCTACAAGGGGTGGCATGAGCCAAACAAGAAGAACAGGATTACCACTATTTGAACCAAAAGAAAGAGGTTCAAAACCTATTTTTGAAATGGGAAAGAGTAATAGTGGATTAAATATCTTTGAATTTAAAAAGAGGAGAAAAAAATGAATAAGAAAGGTGGATTTAATGTTGTGAAGTTACTAATGACCTTCGTAATGTTAATCATATATGTAGCATTACTACCAGCAATAACAGAAATAATCAGTGACGCATTGCCATATTTAGATACAATGACACAATTGATTATACAATTATTCCCATTAGTAATATTGATAATGATAATGGTAGCTACAATATCTGATACAGGTGGGCAACAACCAGTTTACAGGTGATATCTAAGATGAAAAAGATATTACTGTTAATACCTGTATTTTTATTATTGTTTTCAGTAGCTTTCGCAATTTCTGATGAGAATGAAACACACCAAGAACTAATTATAGGAAATGAAATAGAAGGAAATGGGCTTGAACCAAGCGTTCCACATACACCATTCGTAACTATTGAAGATAAAGGTCAATATTGGGAATTTGGTAATGATGTAATCGGAACAAAGATATGGAAATCAAGAACGCTGGAAGAATCCAATCCTAAATACTATATGTCTGGATATTCTAAAAACATTGCAAACGAACACATCATTGTAGAAAGATATGTTGGTGAAGGAGAGCCAGAAGATTGCATT
>Ga0255055_10000327_pt1 | contig 36751 bp, 32 predicted proteins | sample JV7_2_27_MG_FD_188633 | JGI IMG/M metagenome (GOLD analysis project Ga0255055, IMG submission 188633) | Seawater microbial communities from Jervis Inlet, British Columbia, Canada - JV7_2_27 | ecosystem: Environmental > Aquatic > Marine > Inlet | place: Canada: British Columbia | collected... | reverse complement strand
AGGCGAAGGCACCCTCATCGAGCCACCCGGCTTGGATCGTTGCATGGGGTGTTTTCAGGATCGGACCCGAGGTGACCACGAGATCGCAGCCGGTCACTGCCTCCTTGGGTGTATCGACAACCTCGATCTCGAGGTCGAAACGTCCGCTCATCTCCTGTGCATAGCGCTGTGCGATCACGACATCGGTGTCGTAGGCCCGCACCTGCTCGAGGGGAAAAAGAGTCTTCAAAGCTTCGAGATTCGTGCGCCCCTGCACGCCGCAGGCAAGAATACCGACGACCGTAGAGTCAGGTCGGGCCAGGTACTTGGCCGCCACTGCCGTGGCGGCGCCGGTGCGTATGGCGGTGATCCACCTGCAGTCCATGACCGCGATGGGCAGGCCTGTCTCCGGATCGTTGAGGATCAGGAGCCCGGTGATGTAGGGCAGCCCCCGTTGGGCGTTGTCGGGAAAGCCGCTCACCCACTTGACCCCGGCCGAGTGGAGCGCGGGGATCGAGGCCGGCATGGCATGGATGAAGTTGTCGCCGCCACCCGGGTGAATGCCTGGCTTGGGTGGCATCTCGACCCGTCCCTCGCCCTTCTCCCGAAACGCGACTTCCAGAGACTCGATGATCTCTGCCATGGTGAGGCCTACGGCTTCGACCTCGGCCTGCGACAGATACAGGAGCTTGTCTTTGTGAGGACGGTGCCGGGCATGCATAAACTGCAAAACTCCTGGTCGCGGAAAGATGGTGCCAGGCCTGCAAGATGCAAGACTGCGAAAGCTCAATCAGAGTCTTGCATCTTGCAGGCCTGGCACCATACTTATCGCGGTCGAAACAGCATCACCCCGGCCGTCCCGTCGTCCTGCCACGTCAAGGCGAGCTTGCCGGTGAGAAAGCTGTACTGGGTCACGCCCGACAGTTGCCGTTGAAAGCGGTCTTCGACCAGCATGATCTCCTCGGGGCACATCATTCGTGTCGCACCAATCTGGCCTAGCGTGATGCTGCTGGGCATGTCGCCACCCTCTTCAACAGCACCGAAGTAGTTGTTGCAGCCGCTCTTGCCGGCGACGCGATCTTCTTCGAAGACGAGGGTGACTTCGGGCTCCCGTGGGGCGGGTTCATCCCACGAGAAATGGGTCAGCACCCATTCGGGTCCTATGAGATCCGCCAGCGAGAGGGTGCCGGTGATCTCCGGCTCCTGCTCGATCAGGCCATCAGCTTGCAGAATCCAGGTGCGCCTGGCCTTCTCGGTGGGGCAGCAGGCAGCGTCTTCCGGCCCGGCCTGCACGACATGGAGGACCACGCGACCATCAGAGAGTCGCGCATCGCGAATCTGCACCCGATCTCCGATCTCCGCAGTGCTCAGGTTGACGATCTGATCCCCTCGGCGGCCCATCGCCGCCAGGTAGTCGAAGGTGCCCGAGCCTCCTGAGCTGGTCCACAGCAGCACCACCGCTTCCGCGCTGCCATCGTCGTCGAGATCTCCGGTGAGAAGAAAGTCGGCTACCAACCCGACCGTCGGTCTCGAGGCACCACCTTCGACAAAGGGCTCACCCTCCCACTGGCCGTCGGTGAGCGTCACCGGCTCATCGAGGACTCCGGTATAGCTGGCGTTGGCGAGCTCCTCCGGAGTAGGGAGGGGCGCGGGTTCAGCGCTTGCCTGAGTCGGCAAGGCTGATTCTGGTGCGGTTGCTGTTTCCTCAGCACCTCTGCTGCACGCTGAAAGGTTGATCCCGATTGCGGCGAGCATGAGAAGAACAAGTGGTGTCTTTGGCCGAAAAGTCATGAGTTGGCTCCCTTCTGGCCCTTGAGATGGACATCGCGTTGCGGGAAGGGAATCGAGATACCTTCGCGATCGAAGCGCATTTTCACCTCCCGTGTGACGTCCCAATAGACGTTCCAGTAATCCTCAGTCCGAGACCAGGGCCGAACGATAAAGTCGACCGAGGACTCACCTAGTTTGTGAACCTTGACCATGGGCTCGGGATCGTCGAGCACCTTGTCGTGGGCCGTGACGATCTCATGTAGAACCTGCTCTGCCTGCGGAATATCGTCCTCGTAGGAGATACCAAAGACCATGTCGACGCGACGTGTTGGCTGGTAGGTGACATTGCGGATGACGTCGCCCCAGATCTTGCTGTTGGGAACGATCAGGGTCTGATGGTCGAGAGTCAGTATCCGGGTCGAGACGAGATTCATGTCGCGGACTTTCCCGGTGACACCAGCGGCCTCGATCAGGTCGCCGACGTCGAAAGGCTGGTAGGCAAGAATCATCGCCCCCGCGGCGAAGTTGGCCAGGGAGTCTTGGAGGGCAAAACCGACGATGAAGCCGGCGATGCCGAGGCCGGCCAGCAGCGGCCCGAGGTTGATGCCGAGCTGTGACAGGACGATGATCAGACCGATGGCCATGACAATTCTGCCAGTCATGGAGACCAGCATCTCGTTGAGCAGCTTCGATCTGGAGACCTTCGATCGGTCCAGAGCCTTGCCGACCATGCGGCGGATGAGGCGGGCCAGCACCCAGAAGGCCAGCAGAATTCCCACAACCATCAGGAGGCGCAAGAGCAGGATGGGACCGTTCTCGACCAGGTAGCTCTTGGCCCGCTGCAGCCACCGGACGGCGAGTCCAGCGGCCACCTCGATCTCGAGCGCTTCGGGAGTGATCTCGCCCGTGAGCTCCAAGGTTCGCACCTCGAGATCGGTGTAGTCCATGCCGAGCGCCTTCAGCATGTGAATCGTGGCCAGCAGGCTGGTCTTGTTGGAGTCGAATCTCTCTTCCGTCGCAAAAAGACGCGTCTGGATATCGTGATCATCTGGCGCCCTCTTCGCCAGGCCCTGAACCTCACCCAACTGTTTTCCCGTGAGCTCTAGCAGATCGAAGAGATTCTCCCCGCGTTGGGCGAGGCGCCGTTCGAGGAAGTCCTGCTCGGCATCCGCCGTGAGTCCAAAGGCGATCATTTCGTCGTGGAGTTTCATCAGTGCCAGGTAGAGATGATTCAGCCGATCTGTTTCGACAGCCATTCGGTGCTCGAATCCTTGGACCTCGTCGACGGCTAGCGTTCCCCTCTCGAGGTCCTCCTGGCGAAGCTCGCTTTCGAGGGCTTGGAGATGGCTCCGCAGACGGCGCGAGGAGCGTCGCGACAGCTGCTCGGCCTGGTCACCGATCCACGTGAAGTCCTTGCCAGCCTTCTCCCGATCCTGAATCAGGTCGACCAGTGCAGCAAGGTCGGCGTGCTGCTGAGCGGTCAACTCGTCGAACTTTGTCCGCAGAATGGTCAAATCCTCGCCCTCGGCGACTGACAGCTCGCTCGTCACCTTGGCCAACTCCTCATCGGCCGTTTTGATCTTTGCCAGCAGGAGCTCGGCTTGATCGGCTGCGGAAGAGCTGTCCGGGGCCTCGGGGGTGGTCTCGGGGGTCGATTCCTGCGCGACCGCCGGTGCGGCAAGAATCAGCAGGGCAATTCCAAGGCTCGAGAGGATTGCCCTCTTCATATCAGTCATGGGTTTTCTCCTCAACAGAGTCGGTTCGGTCAGTCGAGGCACGGGGCGTATTGTAAAGTCTGGTTTCCGCCAGCGATACCCTGGCGTTGCAGAGAGGAGAAGAGCATGAAGAGAGGGGCAGAGAGCTGTGTGTGGGGTGGCAGGATCCGGCCCTGGTTAGTACCCGCCCTGGCAGGACTCCTAGTTCTTTGGCTCGGTGCTCGATGTGCCGAGGCAGACCTCGGTGCACCGTTCGAGCTCGGTCCGCCAGGGGGTGACGGCCCGGTCAAAGTCAAGATTGGCTTCTTCCTCAAAGACATCAACGACATCGACGAGGAGAAGCAGACCTTCGAGTTCGAAGGCATCCTCACCCTCAAGTGGTACGACGATCGGCAGGCCTTCGATCCGGCCGAGGTCGGTGTCGAGGAGAAGGTCTATCAGGGCCCATATGAATTCAATGAAGTCTTTACAGGATGGTGGGTTCAGGTGGTTCTGGCGAACGAGTCCGGCTCCTACGAGCGTCAGGGAGTCATGCTTCGGATTCGACCCGACGGCCTCTTGACCTATGTAGAAGAAATCGATGGCACCGCCAAAGTACCGATGCGTCTACGCCGCTTTCCTTTCGATCACCAGGAGTTCGAAGCCATCTTTCAGGTCTTGGGGTTCAACAAGGAGGAAGTCGTTCTCGAGACGGAACCGGCAACCACGAGCGTAGGAAGGCAGGAGGTGAGCGTGGCGCAGTGGGAGATGGGAGACCTTCGTGCTTCGACTCGTGATGACGACGCCGTTTATGCGGATGGGCGCCGAGACACTATCTCGGCGTTCGTGGTGAGCTTCGACCTGGTCCGACAACCCGGCTTCATGCTGCGGGTCGTGGTGATACCGCTGGCGATGTTGATCATGCTGAGTTGGTCGGTTTTCTGGATGGACCGCGAATCACTGGGTGATCGGATGGATATCTCCTTCATTAGCATTCTGACGGTTGTGGCCTTCCAGATCATGGTCAGCGGCCACCTGCCGAGGATCCCCTATTTCACCCTGATCAGCGTCTTTCTCTACATCAGTTATCTCGTGCTCTTTGCCAGCGTGGTCTTCAACCTCGTGGTGGGACGCATGGATAGGGCCGGCCGGTTCACACAGGGTGACCGGGTCGACCGTGCCTGTCGGTGGATCTTCCCGCTCGCCTATTTTGGGCTCATTGGCCTGGCGGGGCTCTTCTTCTTCACCCGGTACTGAGCGCGCCGCTAGTCGAGAGCCTTCCCTCCAGATCCATGATGATGATCCGCACCGAGCTCGTGACCGAAGCGGCATCAGAGCTGTGGACCTTGCCGGAGTCGTACTCCGTCCAGACGTTCCAGTGATCCGTGCGCTCGCTACCGAGTACCGCCGGAAGGAGTACCGCGTCACAACCGAGCTTCCGGGCAGCCTCGAGAACGGCTTCCTTGTTGGGTTCGACAACAGACATGTCGAACAGGGCTTGCTTGATGCCGGCGGTGTCGGCGGCAGAGCCGGTAACATAGTGCGATGCACGGTACCTCGAACAAGCTCCTACTGGTTCCGCTTCTCCTCTTGTTGGTGAGTCGACCGGTCTCGGCTGCGCTGCCGTTGGACACGATCGGTGACGAGGCGATGCGCACGGCCTTTCGGCAGGTCGGGCTGCAGGTCATGTTTGGCGACTCGCTCAATGCCATGGTCAACGCCAACCGCCTCGGTTGGGAGGTCTTCAACCGTGGTAAAGCGGGCAAGAACCGAGAGCTTGCCTATTCCATGGCACTCCAAGCCGTCGCGGAGGCGGCACTGGGGATGGAACGTGAAGCGTTGTGGCACTGGGAGGCCGCGCAGCTGATCCTGCCGGAGCTGCGAGGCGAGATGATGCACAGCTACAGCGAGATCGGCAAGGTCTTCGATAGCACTCCCTTTCGCAACCACCAGGCGGCGGTGGAGTGGCTGATGGCGGAAGACAAGCTCGCTCAGGAAGGGCCCGACACAATCATGCCCAAGGCGATCGAAAGGGTCTCTGCCGTGGCTCCGAAGAGAAAACCCTCGGCTCTCATGGGCCAGCGGATCGCAGTTACCTATCTGGTCAACCCCGAGGGTCGGCCACAAGCGCCGATGATTGCGGGATCCGGCCACTCGGAGTTGGTGATGTTCACCGTGTTGCAGGCGCTGATGAGCTGGCGCTACGAACCGGCACAAAGGAACGGTCAGCCGGCCTGGGCCATGGTCACCACGAATTTCTCATTTCAGAAGGATCGTTGATCTGCCGTGAGCTCGGTCGGCAAGCTCTTCGAGAAGCAGGGGCTCCACTTTGTTCTGCTGGTCTTACTGACCGGCGCGGTGGCGGCGATCAGCCGGGGTGAGGGGTTCCAGGCCGGTTCCTACCGGGGACTCTCCACCACCGGCTGGCTGTGGCTGTCCATCGCCGTTCCTATCCTTCATCAGGTGTGGGTCGTGGTCTGCTGGCGGCTCGAGCTGCACCAGAAGTGGCTGAGTCGCCATTTGGGTTACTTGGGCTTTCGCCTCTATGCCATCATTTTTTTGGTCCTGTTTGTCGGCAGGATCTTTCCAATCATTGGCGTCTCCATCGCTAACCAAGAGAGTCTCGACATCGATCAGCGAGTTTTGAATGCGATCTCCTTGGTCATTGCTGTTCTGGCGATCTACTTGTTCTACTCCGTGGCGAGACACTTCTCCTTCAGGCGGGCCCTGGGAATCGACCACTTCGACCCTTCTTACCGGGACAAGCCTTTCGTCCGCCAAGGTATCTTCCGGTTCACCCGCAACGGGATGTACATCTTCGGTATTGCGGTAGTGTGGCTCCCGGGTCTCTTGTACGCCTCGGAAGCGGGGTTGCTTGCCGCGGCGTTCTCACACCTCTATATCTGGGTACACTATTTCTGCACCGAGCTACCCGACATGCGGCGCATCTATGGCGACGGCTGATTTCTATGCAACAAACCATTTCGGGGTCGTGTCATGAGCCATCCTTCTGACCAGGCAAACGGAGAACATCACGGGGTTTTCGAGCGCTTCCTTCATTGGGAAGCCGCCGGCAGCATTGTGCTTCTGGCTAGCGCAGTTCTGGCTCTCGTGTGGGCCAACTCGCCTTGGGCCGAAAGCTACGAGAAGCTCACCCATACGTATCTCGGTGTCTCCCTCGGCGAACACTCTCTCCAGATGTCGCTCAAGCACTGGGTCAACGACCTATTGATGGTGGTGTTTTTCTTCGTCGTGGGTCTGGAGATCAAGCGTGAGATGGTGCTCGGGGAGCTCTCTTCGTTCCAGAAGGCGAGCCTGCCGATCATGGCAGCCATCGGAGGCATGTTGGTCCCGGCTGGCATCTATCTGATGCTCAACCTCGGCGGTCCAGGGCAGAACGGTTGGGGCATTCCGATGGCCACCGACATCGCCTTTGCCCTAGGAATCCTGGCGCTGTTCGGAACCCGGGCACCGCTGGGGCTCAAGGTCTTTCTGACGGCGCTGGCAATCGCCGACGACATGGGTGCGGTGCTGGTGATCGCGCTCTTCTACACCGAAGAGGTGCGGCTGTTGCCTTTGCTGATCGCGGCGAGTTGTCTGGTTCTGATCTCTCTGGCTGCACAGGCCAGAGTGCGTCGTGTCGGCTTGTACGCGGCCCTCATTTTGGTGGTGTGGCTGGGGGTGTTCGCCTCGGGAGTCCATGCGACCATCGCTGGGATTCTGCTGGCACTGGTGGTGCCGGTGCGGGCGCAGATCGACCCGAAAGGCTTCTTCGAAACGGCGAAACGGAGCCTGACGACTCTGCAGTCCTCCGAGGTGACAAAGGACAGCATGGTCGATGATGATGAGCAGTTCACCGCGCTGGCGGACCTCCACGATGCATCCTCCGGCATGATGCCCCCGGGGATTGTTCTCGAGAGATACCTGCACATCGGGCAGGCCTTTGTCATTCTGCCGCTTTTTGCATTCTTCAACGCAGGGGTGTCCATCGGTGGGGATTTTCTGGACATCCTGACGAATCCGGTGAGCCTCGGTGTCATCCTGGGTCTCATCCTGGGCAAGCAGATCGGTGTGTTGCTATTCAGTTGGCTGGCGATCAAGAGCGGTAAGGCGACACTCCCCGCAGGTGTGAACTGGGCGCAACTCTGGGGGGTGAGTTGTCTCGCCGGTATTGGCTTCACCATGTCGATCTTCATCGACGAGCTAGCCTTCAATGATCCGCAGATCATCGACGAGGCGAAAATCGGAGTTCTGGCAGCTTCCCTGATCGCCGGTCTTCTCGGCTATATCATCCTCAAAATGGTTTTGCCCAAGCAGGAGTCGAGCTAGAGGCACCGCACTCTCCGAGGAGGTCCGCACGATGGGGTCGTCAAAGACAGGTTGGATCTGGGCCGCGATGGCTCTTGTCCTGGTCGCTCCGGCCGCAGCCATGTTCGTAGATGTGCAGTTCATCGGTGGCGCAGACATCGCGGGCTACACGACCTGGGCATGGGGTGAGGGCACGCCCTTGCCGAATCAGGAAGTCGAGCGCGCCACCCGGGAGAGCATCGAGAAGGAGATGTCGGCCAAGGGCTACACCAGAGTCGACGGCAAGGCCGATTGCCACGTTGCCATCCACGCCAAGAAGGACGAGTGGTTCGACGGCGGGCTGTTCAAAATCGAGGTGCTCGATGGCAAGACCGGAAACGTCGTCTGGCGTGGCAAGGCCGAGGGTGCGGTGAACGTCCAGAGCACCGCCAAGCGTCAGAAACTGGCCCAACGCACCGTTAAGAAGATGTTCAAGAAATTCCCAGACAAACGAACCGACTAATCACAACTACCTGACCATGTCCCTGATTCGGACCGCGGTGCGGATGCGCAGGTCGAAGATGTTATCGGTGGTCGTGAAGCGGTCGAGCACCGTGTCTCGGGATTTCTGGGCTGTGTATCGGAACTCCAGCGTTCAGTTGTCGCTGAGCACGTGACCGACACCGACGGACAGTCGCAGACGTTCGGCGAAATAGCATCTTCGAACCTCCTGCAAGAGGGAAGTTTTACTGTAAGCCTGCTGGCCGGCTGGCAGAGGGTACCATTGCCGACCGGGGATCTCAGAAGGGCAGCTCCGTCTTGATGTAAGTACGGGCCAGGGCGGCCTTGCCAACGCGACGAATGGCAAGCACGAAGGCTGCGGTTCGCATATCGACATCGAACTCGGTGGCCACTTCCCGCACCGACCTGTAGGCCCGGCTCATTTTCTTATCCAGCTCTGCGTTGACCCGTTCCTCGTCCCACTTGAACTGCTGGATGTTCTGCGCCCATTCGAAATAGCTGACGGTGACGCCACCCGCGTTGGCGAGAATATCCGGGATGATCAGAACACCCTTGTCATTGAGGATCTCGTCCGCCTCGGGAGTTGTGGGGGCGTTGCCGCCCTCGACGATGATGCTTGCCTTGACATCAGGAGCGTTGTCTTTGTTGATGGCGTCTTCGAGCGCTGCCGGCACCAGCACGTCGGCATCCCAGGTGATGATCTCGGTGTTCTCGAAAGCCTCGCCTCCCGAGAACCCCTTGACCCCTTCATGCTCATCGGCCCAGGCATCCAGTGCCGGCACATCGAGGCCCTCGTCATTCGAGACGCCGCCGGTATGATCCGCGACAGCGATGACCTTGGCTCCCTGCTCGGCGATCAGCAGGGCAGCGTTGCTACCGACGTTGCCAAAACCCTGCACCGCAAGCGTTACATCCCGAAAGCCTCTACCTTTCTCCTCGAGCGCTGCGGCCAGGACGTCCATGACCCCGCGACCGGTCGCGGCGTCGCGGCCTTCAGAGCCGAAGAGGTCCAGCGGTTTCCCGGTCACCACACCGGGCGAGAAGCCCGCGTACTTGGAGTACTCGTGCATGATCCAGCCCATGACTTTGGCGTTGGTGTTGACGTCGGGTGCCGGAATGTCGGTTGTCGGTCCGATGACCTCCTTCATCTGCTCTACGAAGTGCGTGGTGACCTCGAACAGGTCCCGTTCGGACATGGAGCGAGGATCGCAATTAATGCCGCCCTTGGCTCCTCCGTACGGGACCTCCACGACCGCTGTCTTCCAGGTCATGAGGTTGGCCAGGGCGGCGGCGTGATCTTCATCCATCGCCGGGTGATAGCGAAGACCACCCTTCATGGGGCCCCGGGCCATATTGTGCTGGACCCGATAACCGTTATAGATCTGCAGCTCACCGTCCTCTCCTTCGAAGGCGATCTCCACCTTGACGCTCCGCCGCGGAGTCAAAAGGATCGTTCGGACCTTGTCGGGCAGACCGAGGACATCGGCCGCCTTGTGAAAATAGAAATGGCTTTCAGCAAGCATTCGTCGTTACCTCCAGTGGGGACAGGATACTAGTTTCGATCTCGAGAAGGGGGACAGGATACTAGTTTCAAATTCTTGAATTGCGATGCGCGAGAGATGTCCCAAGAAACGGCGACGGCAATTCAAGAATTTGAAACTAGTATCGTGTCCCCTTTCTGATGCAGGTTATGCATGCCCGGCACCGGTAGGTTATCTGTGGTGGTATTGTTTGATTCCTTATGAAGTTTGGTGGACGATTTCGTGTGTTCTCGATGGTGTTTCTCGCCGTGACGGTGAGCTGTACCGTCGGCCCCGACTACGAGACGCCGGAGCTCGAGCAACAGGTCCCTGACGCCTGGAAGTCGGCAGCGGCGGAGGAAATCGAGGCTTCCGAGTCACCGCTCGAGACCTGGTGGACCACCCTCAACGATCCCAAACTTGTCGAGCTTATTCACGAGGCCCGCAGGGAGAATCTGTCGGTGCAGACGGCCGCCGCACGGGTGCAGGAGGCGCGGGCACAGCTGGGGATCGCTACCGGTCAGTACTACCCGGATGTGATCGTTGATGGCTCCTATAGCCGGGTTGACCCCAGCGAGAACAGCGCACAGATCCCCTTTCCGGGGGCTGCCGATCCCTTCGATCTATACAACCTCGGGGTCGGCTTCGGCTGGGAGATCGATGTCTTTGGGCGCTTGCGGCGCGGAGCCGAATCGGCCCGGGCCGGTTTGGAAGCCTCAATCGAGGACTACCGCGATGTGATGGTGGTCTTGATGGCTGATGTGGCCGCGAACTACATCGAAGTGCGGACGCTCCAGGAGCGCATCAAGTACGGCCGAGCCAATGTCGAAGCCCAAGCCGGCAGTCTGCAGCTGACGCAAGACCGTTTCGATGCGGGTTTGAGTCCACTGACCGACGTCACCCAGGCCGAATACAACCTGGCCAACTCCCAGGCCGCCATCCCCAGACTCGAGGCCAGGCTCGAAGGCGCGGTCAATCGGCTGGCGGTTCTGCTGGGCAAGCCCCCAGGTTACGTCGACGATCTGCTGACTGGAGAGTTCCAGATTCCAGATCCCGACCAGGCTGTCACCCTGGGGATCCCGGCCGATCTCTTGCGTCGCCGTCCGGACATTCGCACCGCCGAACGCCAGCTGGCCTCCCAAACCGCCCTGATCGGTGTCGCCAAGGCTGATCTCTATCCCACTTTCACCCTGGCGGGAGTCCTGGCTCTGGAGTCCCTCGATAGCAGCAACTTCTTTGACAGTGATAGCACGACCTGGTCGCTGGTTCCTGGATTGCGCTGGAACATCTTCAGTGCCGGCAAGATCCGCAACAACATCCGCGTCCAGGAGGCCCGCACCCAACAACTCTTGTTCACTTATGAACAGTCCGTATTGTTCGCTCTGGACGAGGTCGAGAGCACGATGGTGGCCTACGAGCGCGAGCAGGTGCGGTACCGGAGGCTGGGGGAGGCGGTCGATGCGAGCGAGCGAACGGTCGAGTTGGTCCGCACACAGTACATGTCGGGTTTGACAGATTTCTTGAACCTTCTAGACGCTCAAAGGACCCTAGCCTCCCAGCAGGATTCCTGGGCCGAGTCCGAGGGGCAGGTGGTACAGAACCTGATCGCCCTCAACCGAGCCCTAGGCGGCGGCTGGGATCCACCCGATCCCGACAACACGCCGAAAGAGGACGCAGAGGAGATCTACTCCACCATCGATAGCGCAGGGAGTGAGCCATGAGAATCAGTTTCCGAACCGGCAGCCTCTCTGGCTGTCTGACTCTTGCGATGCTTGCCGGTGTAGCTGTGGGCTGCGGTGGGAAGGCCGAAACCGGCCCACCCCCACCCCCGGATGTCGGTGTCGCCGAGCCGATCAAGCGGGACGTTACTCTCTATAGCGAGCACCTGGGTTCGACCCGGGCCTTCGAGTCGGTGGAGGTCAAGGCCCGAGTCTCAGGGGAGCTCGAGGAGATCACCTTTGACCCCAGCACGATCGTCTCGGAAGGCGACCAACTATTCGTGATCGAGCCGCGGCTGTACAAAGCAGAGAGAGACGCCGCGGACGCTGCCCTCAAGTCAGCACAGGCGGAGTTGGCGCGCACGGAATCGGATCTCCAACGTGTCGAGCAGGCGGTCAAGACCAACGCTGTAAGCCAGTCGGATGTGGATCTTGCGAGGGCCAATCGCGATATGGCGCGCGCCTCTGTGCTCTCTGCTGAGGCTGCTCTCGACAGCGCCGAGCTTCAATATTCCTATACCCAGGTTCGATCACCGATTACAGGTCAAGTGGGACGAAACAGGGTGGATCGAGGAAACATCGTCGACGGCAATCAGGGAACCCTTCTGACCACGGTCAACCGGATGCAGCCGATGTTCGTCTACTTCGACGTGCCGGAGGAAGTGGTTCTACGGGCCTTGAAGAACTTGGACCTGACCACGGTAGTCGATATCAATTCAGAAGATGAGGCGTCCAGAAGAGGAGTTACCTACGCCGAGGTAGCGACGCTGATCGATGTGGACTATCCCTTCACGGGACCTATCGACTACGTCTCCAATACCGTCGACGCCGCCACTGGAACCATCCAGGTGCGGGCGGTACTACCCAATGAAGAGATGAATCTCTTTCCGGGTCTCTTCGTCAGGGTTCGCATCCCTATGGGGGTTCTCGAGGATGCAGTCTTGATTCGTGAGGAAGCCCTGGGCACAGACCTGGGTGGACGCTATGTCTATATCGTCGGCGAAGGCAACGTGGTTGAACAGCGCTACGTCGAGCTGGGTCCGGTCGAGACCGATGGCATGGTGCCGGTGACCGAAGGTCTGGACGGGACGGAAACCTACATCGTCGATGGCATGTTGAGGGCCCGACCGGGAATGCCAGTGACTCCCGAGGCGATAGCGGACAAGTCTGAAGCGAGTGCTGCAGTGGAGCCTGCAACCGAGCAGGCCGAGACTGCCAGCGAGGGCAATTAGTCCATGGGTGGATTCAGTCGCTTCTTCATCTACCGCCCCATCTTCGCGATGGTGATCGCCATCGTGATCTTTCTTCTCGGCATTCTCTCGATCCCGATCCTGCCGATCGAGAGCGTTCCGAACATCACCCCGCCGACGGTCAAGGTCTCGACCAGCTATCCGGGTGCCAGCGCCACGGTCCTGGCCGAGACGGTAGCTCAGCCCATCGAGCAAGAGGTCAACGGCGTCGAGAACATGCTCTACATGTCCTCGAAGAGCCCCGCCACCGGCAGTATGGACCTCACCATTACCTTTGCGGTGGGAACGGATCCCGACATGGCCCAGGTGTTGGCCCAGAACCGGGTCTCCATTGCCGATCCCAAGCTGCCTGCGGAGGTCAAACAGCAGGGTGTGGTCACCAAGAAGCAGTCCACTGCATTGGTGATGGTCGCGGCGCTCACCTCACCGGACGGGCGGTTCGATGAGCTCTACCTGAGCAACTACGCCACCACCCAGGTCAAGGATGTGCTGGCGCGTGTCAACGGTGTCGGCGAGGTGCTGATGTTCGGGGCCAAGGACTACGGCATGCGGATCTGGCTGGATCCGGAGCTGCTCAAGGCCCGCAATCTGACTACCAACGAAGTGCTAGCGGCACTCCAGGAGCAGAACGTCCAGGTAGCAGCGGGGAAGATCGGTGAGAAACCCAATCCGGCGGGCCTCAACTTCGAGTACACCATCACTACCCTCGGCAGGCTTGCCGAAGTCAGCCAGTTCGAGCAGATCATCGTCAAACGGGGTGAAGCAGGACAACTCGTCCGCATCAAGGACGTCGGCCGAGTCGAGTTGGGCGCGCAATCCTATGCCTGGTACTCCCAGCTCGACGGTGCGCCGGCCATATCCATGGGTATCTACCAACTGCCGGGCTCGAATGCCCTGGGTGTCGCCCAGGGAATCATCGCTGCTCTCGAGGAGCTGTCGGTGCGCTTCCCTGAAGGACTGGAGTTCTCCATTCCCTTCGACGCGACGCTCTACATCCAGACGTCCATCAAGGAGGTTGTCACTTCTCTGGTGATCGCGGTGATCCTGGTGATCTTCTCGGTTTACATCTTCCTGCAGGACTTCCGCACCACCGTCATTCCTTCAGTGACCATCCCGGTGGCGTTGATCGGCACCTTCGCCGTGATGCTGGTCACGGGACAGTCGATCAACAACCTGACCCTCTTCGGGTTGGTGCTGGCCATCGGGATCGTAGTGGATGATGCCATCGTCGTGGTGGAGAACACCATGCGGATCATCGAGACCGAGGGGCTGCCAGCCAAGGAGGCGGTGGCCAAGGCGATGGATGAAGTGGGGGGGGCCATCATCGCTACGACCCTTGTCTTGTTGGCGGTGTTTGCGCCGACCTTGGTCATGCCGGGTCTGACCGGTCGCATGTACCGGCCCTTCGCCATCACCATCTCGGTCGCCACGATCTTCTCCTCCATCAACGCACTGACTCTCAGCCCGGCGCTGTGCGGCATGTTGCTACGCCCCAGTTCGGGAAAGAAGACCGGTTGGTTCTTCAGGCAGTTCAATAAGTACTTCGATCGTATGTCCTCCTCCTACGGCCGAACGGTGGGTATGCTGGTGCGACGCACCGTCATTGTGATGATCGTCTTTGCGGGTCTGGTGGCGGCGATGATCTTCGGGTTCGGCCAGATGCCGGGCGGTTTCGTGCCCTCCGAGGACGAAGGTTACTTCTTTGTCAATGTGCAGCTGCCCAACGCCGCTTCGCTCGACAGGACCGAGGAGACGATGGATCTGGTATTCGAGCAGCTCCAGACTCTTCCCGGTGTCCAGAACGTGATCACCATCGGTGGCTACTCGCTGCTCGATTCCGTTCAAGGTCCCAACTACGGCGCCGCGATCGTCTCGCTGGTGCCTTGGGATGAGCGAGAGCACACGGTGTTCAAGCTCATTGGAATGGTTTCGGCGGGACTCGGGAAAATGCGGCAGGGGAATGTCTTCGCTTTCGGACCGCCACCGATTCAGGGTCTCGGCTCGGGAAGCGGCTTTCAGATGGAGCTGCAGGATCTTGGTGGTTTGGGTCTGCGGCAGCTGGAGACTTTTGCCAACGACCTGGTGGCTGCCGGCTACGAGAGCGGGATGATTACCCGCTTGAACCAGAACTTCCAGTCCAACGTGCCCCAACTCTTTATCGATGTGGATCGGGAGAAGGCCAAGCGACTCGATATCCCGCTGCAGACGATCTTCGATACCCTGCAGGCCAATCTAGGCTCGGCCTACGTCAACGACTTCAATCTCTTCGGCAGGACCTGGCGGGTCATGGTGCAGGCCGACCAGCAGTTCCGGTCTCGCATCAGCGATATTGAGCGCCTCGAGGTTCGGACAGCAGACGGCCTGATGGTACCGCTCTCCACCCTGGTTACCGTCCATGAGACGGTCGGGCCCTCGGTGATCAACCGATTCAACATGTTCCCTTCGGCCACGATCACCGGCGCGCCCGCTCCGGGCTACAGTGAGGGTCAAGCCGTCGACGAAATCGAACGTCTCGCCAATGAGATCCTGCCCAGTTCGATGGGCTTCTCCTGGTCGGGTGTCACCCAGCAGCAGAAGGAGTCCGGCGATGTCGCTGTCCTGATCTTCTCCCTGGCGCTCCTCATGGTCTTCCTGTTCCTGGCGGCGCAATATGAGAGTTGGTCGACGCCGTTGGCGGTGCTGCTATCGGTGCCGCTGGCCATTCTCGGGGCCATCATCTTCACCCTGCTTCGAGGGTTCGACAACAACATCTATACCCAGATCGGTTTCGTGCTGCTCATCGGAATGTCGGCCAAGAACGCGATTCTCATCATCGAGTTCGCCAAGCAGCAGCGGGACGAAATGGGAAAGTCGACCATCGACGCAGCCCTCGAGGCCGCCAGGCTTCGCTTTCGCCCCATCCTGATGACCGCCCTGTCATTCCTGTTGGGAGTGGTCCCGCTGGTGATTGCCTCGGGTGCCGGTGCGAACAGCCGGGTCAGCCTCGGCACGGCGGTCTTCGGCGGCATGCTGATGGCCACCGTGACCGGCGTCTTCATGATTCCTCTCCTGTATGTGGTTGTGCAGACCGTGGCCGAGAAGATGAGCCGCAAGAAGGCGGCACCGACGCCGACTCCCGTAGCACCTCCGCCGGTCGAGCCAGCAACCTAAAGGCAGTAGGGCGTTAGGGCATTAGGGCCTTAGGGCTGTATGGAGCTACCCCTCACTTCCGGCTGGTAGCTGGGAGCCGGTAGCTGGGAGCTGGCGGCCAATCAGTGGGGGTAGGTCAGCTCTCCAGCTCGGATGGCGACCTTGAGATGGTTCTCGCGGGGTGGGATGGCGCAGTTGTAGGCGGGTGAGTAGTTGCACAGGGGGTTGAAGGCCCGATTGAAATCGAATACGAAGTGCTCGGCCTCCGGTTCGTCAATCTCCAGAAAGCGTCCCGCGCCATAGGTCTCACGGCTGGTGGTGGAATCTCGGAAGGGGATGAACAGACCCTCTGAGCCCTCACCGGTGAGCGCGCTCTTGAAGGCGGTCAGCTCCTGGTCCTTGCCGTCCACTTGAAACTGGATCCTGGCGTATCGATAGAAGGTCTTCTTCAGATCCCGGCTGGTGAGCATCTCGATTTCGTCGGGCTCTGGGAGCTTGACGAGCTTTGCTTGGACCGCATACCCCCTGTCTGGCGGGTAGTAGAGGAGATGATCGAAGGACTTCATCTCCGGTCGTTCGGGATCGAAGACAATGAAGGTGACCCTGTCCTCGCCAGGGTAGAAGCTGAGATGGAGGCCCGCGATGCTGAAGGTCGCCGGGTCCTCGAGAGTAGATCCAGACGCCACTTGCTCCCCATCGATTTCACAGACGACATCCTCTGCCAGAGATTCCCAATGCCAGGCCCCTTCTTTCCTCTCGGCCACAAGCACGGCCGCAGGCTCTGCGGCTTCGGTGAGTTCGAAAGTCCTCTCCTGGCGAGCCAAGTAGACCCGATCTCTGGGTTCCGACTTCAGGTACTGGGTTCCTGCCATCGGCGAGGTGCTCGAAGACCTAAACTCTTCGTCGATCTCTTCACGGTGGTCGATCAGCGCCTCGGCCCAGGCTGCGTCATCCAGTTCAGAGCCGGCGATGGGTGTCTGGGCATCGGTACCAGTGGGCTGTTGCCGGGCGCAGCCGACGAGGAGAATCAGGAGCATCAGGACCCGGGATTGAATCTTCATCGTGATCCCCTTGTGGTTATGAGAGGCTAGCGATCGTGACGAAGTTACCGAAATGGATCGCTCTGGCTCTGTTCGCGATCGGGGTTTTGATCGTGGCGCTGCAAGCCTACCGGATACCGAGTCTGCCGGATCTCGAGATCTGGCATAGCGCCAGGTTGGAAGAGGAGTTTGTCGCCGGGGATGTGGTCGAGGGGTTCGGGCTCGAGGACTACCTTCGCCAGGAGGAGGAGCTCTTTGCCGAGTTGCAGAAGGGGCTCGAGGAGTGGATCGCACTGGGGCCCACGTTGGAGATCAGTCGCTACGAGCCGGATGGTTTCAACAACCCACTTTCTTTCCCGCGCAATTGGAACCGTACCTTCGAGCTGGTGCCGGACGAGATCCGGGGTGGTGTCCTGTTGCTGCATGGGCTTTCGGATTCGCCCTATTCGCTGCGGAGAGTTGGTGAGATTCTGGCCGAGCAAGGCTTCTACGTTCTGGGATTGCGGCTGCCCGGGCACGGCACACTACCGTCCGGGCTCTTGTCGGCACGGTTGGAGGACTGGAAGGCAGCTGTGGAGCTGGCGGTCCTGGCGGTTCGAGAGCGGGTGGGTGATCGGAGGCCGCTGCTGATCGCTGGCTACTCCAATGGCGGTACCCTGGCGGTCCAGTACGCTTTGGACTCCCTCGAGGACGAGAGTCTTCCCCGACCCGATCGATTGGTTCTCTTCTCGCCGGCCATCGGCATCTCGTCGCTGGCGAGATTTGCCGACTGGCACCGCCTGGTGAGCTTCATTCCCTATTTCGAGAAGCTCCGCTGGGTCGACAACTTGCCGGAGTATGATCCCTACAAGTACAACTCCTTCACCAAGAACGCCGCGACCCAGAGCTATCGGATCACCACCGCGTTGCGCCGCCAGATCGATCGGCTGCATCGTAGTGGCGAGATCGAATCCCTGCCGCCGATCCTGACGTTTGCGTCCCTGGTCGACGCGACGGTTCTGAGCCGGGCATTGGTGGAGGATCTCTACGACAAGCTCGATAGCCCGGATTCGGAGTTGGTGATCTTCGATGTCAATCGTCTGGCCCTGATGAAACCGTTCTACCGCAGAGGACCCCTGGAGTTGCTGGATCAGATGGAGGAGAACACAGAGCTGCCCTATCGTCTGACGGTGGTGACCAATGAGACCGCGGAGAGCTGGGGAATGGTGGAGTGGTCCAAGCCGGCCAGATCGAGCCGTGCCAGGGTTCGCAATCTGGACTTGAAGTGGCCGGACAACGTGTTCTCGCTGTCCCATGTTGCCATCCCGTTTCCACCCGATGACCCTGTCTATGGCCAGGCAAGCAGTGGTGGGGACTACGGATTGCCGATCGGATCCCTAGAGCCTCGTGGCGAAAGGCGCTTGCTGAGAGTTCCTGCGGATCTCTTTCTCCGCCTGCGGCACAATCCCTTTTTCTCCTATGTGGAGGAGCGGCTGGTGGAGGTCACCGGGCCGAGGGCGGCACGGTCAAGGGAACTGCCATAGAATTACCCGAGCCGAGATCATCTGCGTTCAACTCCAAGGAGGTCGAAGTGAAACGCCTATCGATATTCGCGATTTGTCTTGTGGGACTGGTTTTCCTGGCCAGCACTGCCGCCCGCGGCCAGGCCGTAATGGCCGGTGATGAGATGTTCATCGAGATGCTCAAGCACGACATTCGGGAGGCCAGGACGGATGTCATGACCTCGGTCATGAAGCTGTCAGCCGAGGATGCGGCGGTGTTCTGGCCGATCTACAACGACTATCGGCAGAAGGCGAATGCGTTGGCCGACAAAGAGCTGGCGCAGATCAACGAATACGCCGGAGCCTATTGGAGCCTGACGAATTCGCAGGCTACAGACATGGCCGACAACTTCTTCAAGACCGAGGCCGAAAGGGGAGCTCTCCTCGAGGATCTCTACAGGGATCTGGCAAAGGCATTGACACCCGTTCAAGCGATGAAGGCCGCGCAGTTGGAGTACCGCCTCGATCTCGTCCTCGACATGCAGATCGTCAACAGGCTGCCGATGGTGGAGTGAGGGGGAGAGGAGGCAGTAGGGCTGTAGGGCCATAGGGCTTTAGAGCAGGATGAACCATGGGGGCGGGGCTGGTCCCCGCCCTTCGGATTCTGAACCGATGACGACAAACGACGGTGCGAACAGATCGAGACGCGCGGATGTGGAGCTGCTGAGCGGTCCGGACACGCTCGAAGTCGACATTGCACGCGGCGAGAAGGTGTTCGATGAGTACGTCTCGGGCTGTAGAGCGCTGCATGACATCGGTCGCGCGGTGACGGTGTTCGGCTCGGCGCGGTTCGACGAAGAGCATCGCTACTACAGACTGGCTCGCCAGGCCGGTCAAGAGCTCGCCAGGGCGGGCTATACGGTGGTCACCGGGGGCGGACCCGGAATCATGGAGGCCGCCAACCGCGGGGCGAAGGAGGGCGGAGGTCTGAGCGTCGGCTGCAACATCCTGCTGCCCCACGAGCAGGAGCCAAACCCCTATCTCGACCGCTGTATCGAATTCGACTACTTCTTCGTTCGCAAGGTGATGCTGGTCAAGTACTCGATGGGCTTTATCTTCATGCCTGGTGGTTTTGGCACCATGGACGAGGTCTTCGAGACCGCCACCCTGATCCAAACTGGCAAGATGACCCATTTCCCCATGGTCGCCATGGGGAAGGAGTATTGGGAAGAGCTCATCGACTTCATCCAGAAAGCCATGCTGCGCGAAGGAACTATCCGTGATGGCGAAGTCGAGGTCTTCCAAACCGATTCCCCCGCCGACGCCGTGAGTTACATCGGCAAGATGGTCGAGCCAATTGAGCTATGAAGGCATGAGGTCTTAGGGTCATGAGGTCATAAGGTCCAAGACCCTATGACCCCAAGTCCCCAGGACCCCCCCAACCATGAGCAAGAAAAAAAACAAAAGCCGACCCAAAAAGCCCGAGAGACTCGATGAGAAGTTCTACGAGAAGGAGCTTGAACGCCTGCAGACCGAGCTGGTGTGGCTTCAGGAGTGGGTCAAATACAAAGGGCTCAAGGTCGTTGTGATCTTCGAGGGGCGCGATGCTGCAGGCAAGGGCGGAATCATCAAACGAATCAGGGAACGGGTGAGCCCGCGGGTCTTTCGGGTGATCGCCTTGCCTGCTCCCAGCGATAGGGAAAAGACTCAGTTCTACTACCAGCGCTACCTGGTCCACCTGCCTGCAGCAGGAGAGGTCGTGCTCTTCGATCGCAGCTGGTACAACCGGGCCGGTGTCGAGCGGGTGATGGGTTTTTGCACCGAAGCCGAGTACGAGGAGTTCATGCTGACCTGCCCCGGTTGGGAGCGAGCCCTGGTGCACTCCGGCATCATTCTCATCAAGTACTGGCTCACTGTTGGCAATGAGGAGCAGCTACGGCGTTTCGAACAACGAATCGACGACCCCTTGCGGCAGTGGAAGCTGAGCCCTATGGATACCGAGGCCCGCCGTCGCTGGTACGAGTACGCTCATGCTCGAGATGCAATGCTGGATAAGACCGATACCGAATGGGCACCCTGGTACATCGTCGACTCCAACGACAAGCGACGAGCACGACTGAACTGTATCTCCCATCTGTTGAGTCTGATTCCCCACAAACGGCTCGAGAAGGACCCGGTAGATCTCCCCAAGCGCGACACCAGCGGTCAGTACGACGACGAGATAGCCCTCGAGCAACGCACCTTCGTGCCGGAAATCTACTGAGGTCCCAAGACCCCAAGACCCCAAGACCTTCTCAATCCCCCCATGGGCATCCAGGAACCGCCACTACGACCCGCAGCCCGAAGATCAGGGATCACGCTCGCCTGGTGGATCGCCCTGGGGGCTCTGGTAATTGCAGTCTGGATGTGGGTTGACCAGCGTGGAGAGTCTGAGCGGGGCGAGGCAGATGAGCCACCGATTGCGTCGGAGCCCGTTGCCGTCGAGACGGTTGCGGAGAGAGCAGGGCCAAACCAGGCACAACAGCTTGCGGATCTCCAGTCGAGGCTCGGCCAGGCCCAGCGGGGTCTGGAGGCACAGCGGTTGGAGATTGAGGGTCTGGAGATCAAACTGGCCAATGCCGAGGCGGACTCGGAGGCCCACAGGCGTGGTCTCGAGCAGGCGGTAGCGGAGCTCAACCGACTGAGTGATGAGCTACAGCGCCTCGAAACAGAGATTCGGTCGCAGCCGCCGAGGTCGCTTCCTCCAGTGCCTACCGCCAGGGTGCGTCCTCTCGGAGCTCCCTATGTGACCACTCATCTATCCGGGTATGTGGTGGCTTCGGGAATGGTCACCAACCCCACCGACTTTCCTGCCAGGGGGACCCTCGAAGTGAGCTTGGTGGGGTCGGCTGGTGTCATCGACACGCGTGGATTCCCCATGACCGTGCAGCCGGGCAGCACCGAGCGTTACGACATCACCTTCACCAACATCTTTCCCACCGAAAGGCTGGGTGCCCAAGCGAGGTGGGTGGAGTAGGTCGACCGGCTAGGGCAGCTCGATCGTTGTCAGAAGTCCGAAGTGGTCGGACGGGTAGATGCCGTCCTTGGGCTCGTTCATGACCATTTCTGCCGACACGACCCGGATCTTTGGCGACACGAAGATGTGATCGATCTGGCGTGGTGTGTCATGGCGTTCGTCGAGCATCGCCTCGACCTGCGGTTTGTCAAAGGTGGGCAAAGAGAAATGACGCTTGGTGCCGATGCCGTAGTTGACATGGTTGAGGACCGGATTCCAGGTGTAAAACTCCGGTCCTGTGGCAGCCTCGGTCCAGCCGCTCTTTTTCACCGTGGCGATGCCGGGGTAATCGGGCTCGGCATTGAAGTCGCCGCCCAGTATGGTCGGCGGGTAGGCGCCAGCGGGTGCCAGCCGCCCCTGATGCTTGGCAATCTCCTTTAGCAGATGCTCGGTCTCGCCAACATTGCGGGCTTGCTTGCGGTCCCGTTCGGCCAGGATCTCATCCCGCTGCTCGGCCGTAATCATGCCCTCCTTCACCAGCTCCTCCAGTTGATCGTCGAAACCGGCCGGCACGAAGGCCGGAGCTGCTAGGTGAGTGGTGACGACCAGCGCCTTCTGTCCCCCGAGGGTGATCACACCGAAGAGCGCATAGCGTGATTCTTTGGTCTGAAAGCCCCAGGTCGCACTGCATTTTGCGTTGCCGCTCAGGCGCTTCTTGCCGGCGCGTTGCAGACCGAGTTTCGGCTTGGCCAGAATGGCAATCCCCTCGTTGACATTCTTCGGGATCTTGTAGATCGCGCCCAGGTGCAGGCCACAACTGGTCACCTTGTGGATCTCGTCGTAGCCCAGAGCCTCGGCGTAGCGCCGCGATTGAGGCTGATTCGGGTTGACCTCTTGGAAGAGCAGCACATCGGGGTCGAGGCGTTTGATCTCCTCAATTTGCCAGTCGAAGCGCTCCGCGGCCCGTTCAGCATCCTCGCCCGGGAACCTCTTGTGGCTCTCACCGCTACGCAGTCCGTGCCAGACGTTGAACGTCATCACCTTCAAGCTCGGACCTGAGGTTTCTTGGGCTTCGGCAGACCGCCCGAGCGAAAAAGCGGAGCCTAGGACCAGCGCGACTGCGAACAGGGAAGCCGTGTGTTTCCTCATGGCGGCATTCTATCCGTGGGACAGTCGAAGATCTTAGCTCGGTCTTGGCCCCTACACTCGAACCGGCTGAGGCTGGAAGGGCTGGATCTTAACCTCGCCGGCCTCGACGATGGCCACGGACGATTCGGGGATCTCCTGCCAGTGATCGCTGAGGTCGCTCAACGGCTCCGACACCACCGCCAACGCACCCTTCTCGAAACCGCTGTAGCTCGGGTGTAGATCCTCCAGCGCATCCATGCTGGTGCTGTGAAACAGGCTCGGCGGTGTGCCCTGCGAGCGATAGCGAAAGGCGTGGATCCTCTCGCCGTCGCAGATGCAGAGCGTCATCTCCAAAACGTTGGTGATGTCTCGGCGCTTGGCTTCGGTTTCGATGAAGTCGACCATGCGCTCCACTCCAGCGACGGGATCCATCTCCAGGCCAAAGGTGAGTGCCAGATAGAACATCAGCTCCGAGTCGGTGCTGCCTTCGATCGAGGGGAACAGTCCGGGAGCCACGGCCATCAACAGGTCTCGCCGCAGGTCGGCGAAGTTGCGAATCGAACCGTTGTGCATGAACAGCCAGCGACCGTACCGAAAGGGATGACAGTTGCTCTGCTGTACCGGTGGAACCGTGGCCGAGCGCACATGGGCAAGGAAGAGCTGCGACTGAATCTGGGCGGCCAGATCTCGTAGATTATTGTCGTTCCAAGCGGGCTGGATCTCGCGATAGACACCGGGAAAAGACCGGCTGTCGTACCAGCCAATGCCAAACCCGTCTGCATTGGTCGTCGTGGCGGTGGCCCGGGCCGCCAGACTCTGATCAATCAGCGAGTGCTCGGGCTTGAAGATCAGCTCTTCCAGATAGATCGAGCTTCCAGAGTACGCCAGCCAGCGACACATGACGAATCCCTCCTTACTGCGAGACAGGATACTCTCTTTCAAATGGAATATCGTGTTCCTGGTGATGCAACCCACCGCGTGGCAGCTAACACTGGGCAACTGACAAGATGGGGCGCCCACAGCGCTATCCTGGGGGACTAGAAAGGTACAGGAGCCAGACGCAATGAACAAACATTACCGATCTCGCTCACCGGTTACCGAGAGGGAAGGCGACCCGATGGACGAGGTTCGCTATGTTGGCCTGGCCACGTTTATGCGCACGCCCATCGCTACGACCCTGAAGGATCTCGACATCGGACTGGTTGGTGTCCCACTCGATGCCGGCGTCACCAACCGTCCAGGTGCGCGGCACGGACCGAGGGAGATTCGGAACCAGTCGAGCAACATGCGCACGATCCACCCTGTAACGAGGGTGAATCCTTACGACCTCTGCACCGTGGCCGATGTCGGGGACGTGTGTTTTGAAACCCTCTACGATCTCGAGAAGGCTCATGATGAGATCGAGGTTTTTTTCAGCCGCTTGCAGAAGGCCGGTGTCACACCGCTCACAGCCGGCGGGGACCACTCCATTACCTACCCGATTCTCAAAGCGATCACCGGAGAGGAGCCAATCGGTCTGATTCAGATCGATGCTCACACCGACACCTGGGGCGATTTCAAGGGCTCCAGGAGCCACCATGGCGCGCCGTTTCGTCGAGCGGTGGAGGATAGCCTCATCGACCCCAGGCGGACGGTGCAGATCGGCATCCGAGGAGCCCAGAACATCACCGACGGCTGGGACTACTCCCTCGAGAGCGGCATGCGGGTGATCTTCATGCACGAGGTCGCGCAGATGGGGATCAACGATGTGATCACCGAGACACGGCGGGTTGTCGGCGAGAACCCGGTCTATCTCTCGTTTGACATCGACAGCCTCGATCCGGCCTATGCGCCGGGTACCGGCACACCTGAGATTGGTGGGCTTACGACGCTCGAGGCCCAGACCCTCGTGCGAGGTTTGCGCGGGCTCGATCTGGTGGGCGGCGATGTGGTGGAGGTGTCACCGCCGTTCGATCCGAGCGGCAACACAGCCTTGGTCGGTGCGAGTATGATGTACGAGATCCTTTGCCTCATGTCAGAATCCGTCGCAGAACGCTCGAGCGAAGGCGGAGCAGAATGAACAAGAATCTCTACTCAGTCATTGTCGGAACCGGCAGCTATATACCCACACAGAGAGTGCGTAACGGCGACTTTCTCTCGAACGAGCTTTATCAGGGGTACGGAGAGCCACTCGATCCCGCGAACAACGATCGGGTGATGAAGAAGTTCGAGGACATCACCGAGATTACTGAGAGACGGTATGTCACCGACGACCTGGTGGCCTCCGACATCGCCTATTTATCCGCTCAGAAAGCCCTGAGCTCCTCGGGCATCGACAAGGAGACGATGGACTACATCATCGTCGCCCACAACTTCGGCGATGTGCCGGCTGAGAATCGCCGATCGGACTTTTGTCCCAGTCTGGCGGCCAGGGTCAAACAGAAATTGGAGATCGCCAACCCCGCCTGCATTGCCTACGACCTGCCCTTCGGATGTCCTGGGTGGCTTCAAGGAGTCATCCAAGCCGACTACTTCCTGAAGTCGGGCGATGCCAAGCGAGCCCTGGTCATCGGGACGGAGACACTCTCGCGGGTATCGGACCCTCATGACCGGGACAGTCTGCTCTACTCGGATGGAGCAGGTTGCGTCATTCTGGAGGCACAGACCAGCAGCGAACCGGTGGGGATCCTGTCGCACGCCGCCCGGTCAGACACCAAAGAGCACGCCAAACTCATGTGGATGGGCTCTTCCTACAATCCCGATTTTCGCGATGGCGCAATTTTCCTCAAAATGCTGGGTCGGAAACTGTACGAGTACGCGGTGACCACGGTGCCGGAGCTCGTGCGCGAAAGCCTCGAGAGAGCAAAAGTGACGCTCCAGGATGTGAACAAGGTGCTGATGCATCAGGCCAACGGCAAGATGAACAGCATGATCCTCAAGCGCCTCTTCAACCACGAAGGCATCCAGAAGATCCCCTCCGGCATCATGCCGATGACCATCTCTTTTCTGGGCAACAGCTCGGTGGCGACCATTCCGACGCTGCTGGACTTGATCGTCGGAGGAAAGCTCGAGGGACAGGAGCTCAAGGAGCGGGACCTCGTCGTCTTTGCCGCCGTCGGTGCTGGGATGAACATCAACTCCGTGGTCTACAGGTGGCCGTAGGGAACCTGCGCGCAGTCCGATTCAGCCTATTTTGAGACCGATGGCGAAGGCCGTCGCCAGGGCTCCTGCCCACGACAGAAAGAGCGAGAGCAGAATCTTGGGGCTGACGATGACGGGCTTGCGGATAATCATGGGTCGACTCCTTCTAAATGATCTAGCAACTCCGATGCCGGCTCTGTGGCGGCCTGAACAGTGAGTGCGCCTACCCATCAAAACCTTACACTTCTGGGATTTAGGAGGGGGTGGCGTCGAGCGTCAAGATTCAGGTATCCGGCGCCAGAAGGTGGGGCGTCCTCACGCGGGGACGATCCCCGGGTGGTTACGTATGTAGAGTAGAAACCTTTGAGTGACCTTGCGTGATAGCGTCTGTCGTCTCAGGGAAATGACCCCAAGGAACGGAACGTCATGAGAAGACTAATTGTTGCTTTGCCTCTCTTGATCTTGCTTGCCTCCATGCCTGCTCTTGCCGGAGTCTCGGTGTCCGACAGCAAGGTGCTCGATCGCTGGACCCTTCGCATCGGTGGCTATCTCACCGGTCTCGATACCGAGATACGGCTCGATTCCCCAGTGGGTGACCTGGGCACCACCATCGATCTGGAGGACGATCTGGGCTTTTCCAGCTCGGAGAGTGTGCCCCGCCTGTTCCTCAGCTTTATTTTGGGCAAGCGACATCAGATCTTGGTCGGATACTTCGAGACCGACCGGGACAGCATCACGACGCTCACCGAGGAGATCAAGTGGGGAGATGAGACCTTCCCGATCAACATCGATGTCGGCGCTTTCTACACGACCACCTTCGTTAATGCGGCGTACACCTACTGGTTCTACTCGAGCGAAAAGACTGCTTTGGGGGTTACCGGGGGTCTGGTGCTGGCGGAGCTCGAGGCGGGAATCGGGTTGGCGGCAATTGGTCAAGGAATCGAGATTTCAGACGATATCAGCACTGGCGTACCGGTACCCCAGTTGGGGTTTTCAGCGAGAACTTACCTGGGAAAGAAGTTTGTGCTGGCTGGAGTCCTCGGTTACATCGCCTTCAATCTCGACGACTACAGCGGCGACGTGTCGACAGCCGCCGTCGCCATCGAGCATCGGACCTGGAAGAACTTCGGTTTTGGCCTGGGATACGCCTACTCGAACTACGATGTCGATGCTGAAAGTCTGGATTTCCTCGGCAAGTTCGCTTACACCATCGACGGCTTCGAGATCTACGGCCGCGCCGCCTGGTAGTAGGGGCGGGGCTTGTCCCCGCCTTCAGCCATTTCATTGATTCGCTAGCAGTGAAACATCGCGCAGTGCGAGCAGGCGCTCGTCGGCGGTGACGAGGGTCAAACCGAAGACCCGGGCTGTGGCGGCCAGGAATCGATCAGCTGGATCACGGTGGGGGAGCTGGACCCGATTCGTCTCCAGAGCGACCTCAAAAGTCAGAGGCGCTTCTCGCAAGGGTGCTTGATCGAATGCCTGGGCGATCCACTCCTCCACCGGGCCCTTCAAAAGTACCCTTCCTTTCTGCTGCAGAACGAGCAGTTCCCAGACGCTGACGGGTGACAGCCAGATCTCGTTTTTCGGATCTTCCAGCGACTCGATGACTCCGCTGGCTAGCCTCTCGGGCTCGAGCAGGCTCCACAGCCAGATATGGGTGTCGAGAAGGAGCTTCACGGGCGCAACACGTCCCAATCCTGTTCTTCGGCGGCAGGAGCGACGATATCGCCAGTGATTCTGCCGGTATCGCGCAGGGATCCCAGCCAGCTGTCCGGCCGTTGTCGTGGCCGCGGGGGCACGACTTCAGCAACAGGTTTGCCAAAGCGAGTGATCAGAATGGGCTGTCCGGTGCGGCGGACCCGCTCGAGAACCGCCAGGCAGGTAGCCTTGAACTTGGAGATCGCCATTTCCTCCATAGTAAAATTATACTATGGTCAAGGACCATGGTCAGAAAGGTGATCCTCGAGAGACTCTACTCCTCGAAGTCCACCGAAACAGAGGATCTGTTACAGAATGGGCAGGTGCTCTGCCCATTAGCAACGGACTAGCTGAAAGGAGAGGGGAATGTCCCGTAGCTTGTTCTTCATTCTTATTGCCGCCGCAGGGGCGGGTCTTTGGTCGGTACTGATGTCCAGGGCCTCCAGGCTCGTCGACCCAATCGTCGGAGCTGGGTTGGTTGAGGGTAGCGCCCTGGTACTGGTCATGGTGCTCGTCGTTCGTCACCGTATCGATCTGGGTAGCGCCTTGACACCCACAGGCGCAGGGCTTCTGGTTCTCTGTGGCCTTTGTGTCTTCTCAGTGGACTACTTTTCCTTGCGCGCATATGAGATGGGAATGGAGTTGAGTGTCGGCGCACCGACACTCGCTGCCGGGGCGATTCTGGTTCCCACCGTCGTGGGCTTGGCCCTCGGTGAAGGCATCACCCTTTCGAAACTGCTTGGGATTGGCCTGATCGGAGCCGGAGTTCTTCTGCTGACCCGTGTCTGAGCCTATTCGCTCTCGAGCTGGCTCAGCTCCTTGTAGACCAGTCATCCCTCAGTCCATCTTTTTCTTCTTCTTTTCCCACTCCTTGACGAGCTTGTCCAGGCCCTTGTTGATCTTCTTCTCGTCCTTCTTCGGGTTGTCTGAAACCGTGGCCGTGATCGAACCTCGCCAGACCAGGCTCTTGGTGTTGGCGTCCCAGGCATCGATGAGCAGGGTGCCCACACTGTAGTTGACCACCTGAGTAGTGGAGCTACCCATGCCGTATCCACCGCCCCAGTAGGGGTCCCAGCCCCAGCCGGGGCCGTAGCCGTAGCCAAAGTCGGTGGTGTTGAGCCGGGTCTCTTCCTTCTCGGCAGCGTGATAGGTGACGTAGAGATCGGGATCAGACTCCACCTCTTGCATGGCACCGCTGGCAAAGCGGCTGCGGATGCCCTCGATAACCCGGTCGTGCATCAGCGGATCGCTGTCCGAGATGTCCTCGCCGGTCTCTACGATCATGAAGGTCTTATAACTGTCGAAATCGGCATCCTTGTCGTAGTCGATATAGACCTTTTGGGCGAAAGCCGGCGCGGTCAGTAGAGCGAGGACCAAGAGAAACAACAATCGTCTAGTCATAACACTTTCCTTTCTTTGGAGCAGTCTTAAGAACGGCGATTCTAACCTACCGCCAACCGGTGTGACCTGGAGGGCGAGCATTTGACTGGTAGCATCCGAAGGCTGTGATGGATCTGGAACAGCGAGCCCTGCGCCGGTCGGTCTGGGGGAATCTCTTCTTTGCCGCTCTGGGTTTCGGTTTCGCTGCTTCCAGCCAATCCGAGGCCATCCTTCTGGATGGGTTCTTCTCACTGGTGGCCTTTCTGATGAGCGTGCTGACGATACGGGTCGCCAAGCTGGTTCAGGGTCCTGCCGACGACTGGTTCCATTTCGGGTACGCGGCCTTCGAGCCGATGCTGAATACGGTAAAAGGGTTGCTCTTGCTGGGCGTCTGCGGGTTTTCGCTGGCCTCGGCGATAAAGGCTCTGCTAAACGAGGGCCGACCGTTGAATCCCGGGTGGGCCCTTGTCTACGCAGTCGTCGCAGCTTCCGGAGCGGGTCTTTTGGCGGTGCTGCAAAATCGGGCAGCGAAGAAGACTCGATCACCTCTATTAGAGGTGGATGTGAAGAACTGGAAGGTCGATGCTCTCCTGAGCGCCGGAGTAGGCGTGGCCTTTCTGGCCGCTTTCGTATTGAAGGATTCCCAATGGTCCTATTTCTTGCCTTACGTCGATCCGGCATTGGTGACGCTGCTGGTCGCCATCATGATTCGGGATCCGATCAAGATCGTCATCGAGGGTGTCGGCGAGCTGCTCGCAGTGGCGCCGGAGAAGTCGATGCAGGACGAAGTGCGGCAGCAATTTGCGGATCTGGTGGCGGATTACCCAGTGGACCGATTCAATCTCCGGATGCTCAAGGCGGGCAGAGCCCACTATCTGCTGGTTCACGTGGTGGTGAAACCCGACTTTCGGCTCGAGAGGGTCACCGAGCTGGATGACATGCGCAGACGGATTAGCGATGGAATGAAAGAGCGTCACCCGCCCTGGGAGGTGGATGTCGTGTTTGTCGCCGACGAGTCGCTCGCGTAGAGAACCATGAAACTCCTGACTCGGAAGGGCTTCCTAGGGGCGCTGTTGGCTGCGCTCTTGGTGAGTGGCTGTACCACCTACCGGCAGGTGGCCTCCAAATATCCGAAATCGGATATCGAAGCAATCTACGAGAATGCGCTTCCCAATCCGCAACGCAATCCGGTGGTGCTGATCCACGGCTTTGCCGGCGCCACTCTCAAGCGCCAGGAAGACGGGGCGACAGTTTGGGGAGCCTTCTTCACCAAGAACTCGGTACTCCCATCAAAGGAAGCAGGACTGCGGGCCTTTGCCCTCGACATCGGTGATCTCGAACCGCCCGTGGATCAGAGCAAGCTCGCTGTCATCACCGACGATACGCAGGCGGTGGAGTTGCTGCAGAAGGTCAAAGCGGATGCAGTGGTGGCGGATATCAACGTCAGCATCTACGCCTCCCTGGTCGAGCTGATGGAGAAAGGCGGGTACGGCCCGTGCGGCAGCGAAGTGCCGAAGAGCAGTGACTCGGATAAGCCGCCATGTCTCACCTTTTTCTATGACTGGCGCCAGGACAACGTCGGCAATGCCATCGCGCTGGGTCGCTTTCTGGAGAATGCCCGCCGCCAGCTCGAGGAAGAGAGGCGCATTAGCGGAGCAGAGAGCCCGGAGCCAGTGCGATTCGACGTTGTGGCCCATTCCATGGGCGGGCTCATCAGTCGATACTTTCTGCGCTTTGGAGCTCGCGATGTCCTGGAGGAGAAGGATCCACCGATTAGCTGGGACGGTGCCGACTACATCGATCGCCTGGTGCTGATCGCCACTCCCAACTTTGGCAGCATGAAGGTTCTACGAGAGCTTATCTTGGGCCGACACTACCCGGTGGTCAAGTTCGAGCCCGCCCTGGTGACGACCTGGGTATCGCCGTATCAAATGCTGCCACGGGAGCACCACCAACTCTGGCTGGACGAGCAGGGGCAACCCACTGAGGCGAATATCCTGTCGGCTGAGGTTTGGGAACGCAACGGCTGGGGGCCCTTTGCCCCCGGCCAAGACCGGTTCCTGGAGTGGATCTTTCCCGAGGAGACGACGGCTCTGGCCCGCAGGCAAAGAATGGTGGAGTTCATGAGCGCGGCGTTCGACCGGGCGGCTCGTTTCTACAGGGCCATGGATCGACCAGCTCTCGAGCCCTGCCCGACCGAGATGGTGCTCTTTGCCGCCGACGTTCAACCCACCGTAGCAAAGGCCATCGTCGTCGCGGAGGCAGGGCAGATCAGGCTTGTCTTCGAGGGCCGCAAGGGCATCGAGGTGAAAGCCCCGGGGGATGGCTCGGTGACGCGCGCCTCGGCGATGGCGGATGAACGGCTTGCTGGCGGCTCTACGGGTTGGCTGACTTCGCCCATACCGTGGGACCGCGAGGTGTTCCTGACTGACACCCACCGCACCTTCCTGGGAAATCCCACCTTTCATAACAACCTGCTCCACATTCTGCTGGAAACCCCGCCGGCGAAGAGGTGACCGGAGAATGCGTCGACACCTGACAGCTCTTCGAGCAGGCCTTGGAGCCGGAGAACGACTGGCGTGTGACCTAGATCAAACACATGTGAGACAGAGGTGGTCGCCGAGGCGGAGTCCGACTGGGAAAAGTCTGTCCAGTCCCGCCTCATAGCCGCCGAACCCCATCTCATGGGTATACGGGTAGTTTGCCAGGTTCCCCGTATCCTCCCCGCCCTCAGGAGGCTCCTGCGCTGCCTGATGCCTGAAGGCTCGCCACGCAGGCGACCGTGAAGAGAGCCCGTTCAAATCGCACCGTGCCCATCGTACAGTGCCTCTATACTCAAGACGATGTCAAAGCCGAACAGAGCTGCTGCCTGGCTCGAGCTCCTCACGGCCACCGGCTTGGTGCTGTCGTACATCTGGGTGTGGCAGGGCTCATTCCCCGGTGACTTCGTGGTCTGCCTGGCCCTGTTCTTGGCGATTGCGCTGTGGGGACATCGCCGTCGTGGTGAGACCGCCAGGGACCTGGGATTCCGGCTCGACAACCTGCGAGAGTCGGCCACATTGGTGTTCTCATTCGTCGCCCCGCTGGTCGTTCTCATGGTGATCGTGGGGTTGGCGCTTGGACTCAACCGTGAGCCACCAGTCCCGCGGCTGCTGACCAGGGTGATCCTTATCCCGCTGTTTGGAGTGGCGCAAGAGTACGCTCTTCTGGGCTTTTACTTGCGGCGCTTCGAGGAAGCGCTGCCCGGCCGCTGGCTGCCTGTCCTGGCATCGGCGACCGTCTTTGCACTTCTCCACGCTCCCAACTCGATCCTCATGGGCTTAACGTTGCTAATAAGCCTCGGTGCCTGCTGGCTTTACCGCAAGGCACCCAATCTGTGGGTCCTGGGTTTGGCCCACGGCCTGCTCTCCATCACGGTCGCGATGTTCCTGGCCAAGCTGCTGATCTTCGGTCTCAAAGTTGGCCCACGCGTCTTGCGCTGAAGCGGAATCGGTGAAATGAACTCGCGATTTGTTCGTCTTGTTTGTCTTGGGCTCATCGCTCTCGCAAGCGCCGAGACCCAGAGCCCGTCGTCGGATTTCGATGTGCAGGGTCACCGTGGGTGCCGGGGGCTGGCACCGGAGAACACTCTTCCCGCGTTTGCGAAGGGCATCGAGTTGGGGGTCACGACCCTCGAGCTCGACATGCAAGTGACGCTCGACGGCACCTTTGTCGTCCATCACGACAAGCGACTCAATCCCAAGCTCTGCGTCTCCGCTGATGGTGGAAAGGTCAAGCGAGAGCCACTGGCCAGTCTCAGCTATGCGGAGATCGCCAACCTCGACTGTGGCAGCCGCAGGCTGCAGCAATTCCCGCAGCAGACGTTGGCACCGGGAGCGCACATCCCGACGCTAGAGGAAGTGCTCGAGATGGCGGCCGAGGCGCCCTACCCGGTGTGGCTCAGCATCGAGATCAAGCAGACGGCCAAGGAGTTGCCGCTGTCACTCGGGGACGTGGTGGATCAGCTGGTCGACCTTATCGATCGGCATGACCTGATCGAGCGCACCATCATTCAGAGTGAGTGTGGAGATGTTCTGGCTGCGATTCGCCAGCGGGCGCCACAGCTGGAGCGCTCGTTGGTGATCAGATGGGGAAGCGCGCAGCGCTGGGTCGAAGACGGCACCGCGACCATAATTTCGCGCAAGTACCGGTTCGTTCGCCGCGGCCAGGTTGCCAAGCTCCAGCAGCAGGGCGTGCAGGTCATACCCTGGACCGTGAACAAGCCCGAGAAGATCCGCAGACTCCTCGAGTGGGGTGTTGATGGCGTGATCACCGACTATCCCGACCAGGCCCTGGAGCTCGTTCGCCCCTAGTTATCGGGGCGGTGGATCGACACAGATGTCATTGCCGTCCGCAGGCAGGGGTCGACGGAGAATGTCCGCCCAGACGGTGTAGATCCACAGAGACAAGCGGAAGGCGGTCACGGTGACGCCGCCCGTAGTGAATGTGACCGAGGGGTCGCTGATGGGCCCACGAACGCGAACGGGCGTGGCCAAGTTGATCAGACTTGTCTTCTTGGGTCTTGGCTTGAGTTTGAGATTCATTTCCGCGGTTCTCAGGTCGATGCTCCCCTTGCCGCGGACGCGGCTGCGGGTGGTGTCAACGATCAAGTCGTCGGGGGTCATCAAGCCGTCGCTGATCGTGAAGCGGCCCACCGTGCAGTTGAGCTTGGATTTTGCCCCGAGATTGAATGCGGGGAGCAGAGACTGGACGAGTCCGCCACCCCAGAGATCGAGAATCGTGGCGCGGAAGCCCTCCGGATAATCGGTGAAATCGAGGTGCCCGGAGAGATTGGCGAGGAGGTCGTCGATCGATTCACCGCGGGTCTCGAGGTCGAGGTCGACGCTCCAGACACCCTTCTTACTCCCGGGGTCAATGATGTCGGCGAGAGCTCCGTACGGTAATCGCTCCCAGCGGGTGTTCGCCGTGGCCTCGATACCGCTACCCAAGGGTTCAACTTGAACGACAAGATCCACGGTGTCACTGTTGGGTGTTTCTCTCTGCAGATGGAAATCCAGGTGACGATCTTCCAGCTTTGTATCGAGGGTCAGGGCGTTGATGATGCCATCCGCGGTGACGATTTCGCCCAGCCGCAACTTGATCTCAGCGTCAAAACTGTCGAGGGTGTCGACGATCGAGGTTGGCTCATCCGGTGCGGACTCGACTTGCTCCCCGGTGTTTTCCTCGATGGCCGACAGGTTGGTGTCCGATTCGGGCTCCCTGGGTGGCAGAAGATCTTGGACGTGTATCTGTTGGCTGCTCAGCTCAGCGGCGAATCGAGGGCGGGGATCCATGGCGTAGAAGTGGATCTCGCCATTCAGATCCGATTCGCCGATCAAGAGGTCCAGGTTTTTGAGTGAGTATTCGCTATCCGCCATCGAGAGCCGGCCTGCCAGTCGGTAGGGACCAATGGGTGGCAGATCATGTCCCAACAGGGGGCCGAGGCTGTCGAGGCGGTCGGCGGTCACCAGAAGATCCAGCTCGAGCTTTGGGTCGTCGATCGGCAGCATCATCTCGCCGCTGAGCTCGATCCTTGTCTGGGCGAGATTCAGGTCGAGTTGAAAGGGGACATCTCCCCCTGCCTCGAAGTCATCACCCGGCCTGAGCTCCAGGCGAAGCTCCAGCGGTTCCGACCGGATTCGCCCACCGGCCTGAACGACGATCGGCTGGTCGGCGGGTCCGCTGATGTCGACGCGATGGAGCTCGAGATTCAGCTCTTCATCCATCTCGGGGATCGAGAGCCGCCAACCAACCTCCTCGAGGGAACCCGAGATGTCCGCGGTTCTGATCAGCCGGCGCAGGGTCGAGCCCTCGGCATCGACCTTGAGCTCGAGCCGTTTGGCTGTGGCCCGCTGATCCTTGACGATCTCTTCCTGCTGCAGAATCTCACCCAGGTCCTCCGCTTTGCCAGAGAGACTCAGGGCGAGCCTTGGTGTCTCCCCGCGGAGGTCGAGTGCGATTTCGCCGCTGAAGTCGTCCGCACCGTAACGGAATGAGAAGGGAGATCTCGTCAGCCGGCCCTCGCGGAATCCAAGCTCGGCATGGACCTGCTTCAAGTCGACCGTGTCGCGGTCGATGCGGTCCGCCGAGAAATCCAAGTCGGTGTCGCGGAAGTTGACGGTCGACGGCAAGATCGGCAGGTCGAAACCGATGGCGTCCTCTTGTGCATCGAGTTTGGTGACCGGGTCGAAAAGACCCTGCAGCTCTCCTGGAGCGAGTGAGGTCGCTTCAATCGTCGCCGTAATCGGTATCGCTTCGTCTTCAGCGTCCCAGTCGAATGTCGCGGCCAGCTGCGTTCTGCCGACGGAGACCTCGTCGAGCTGCAGGAATCGAGCGGTGTCGTGAGCCGAGAGATGCCCACGGAGACGGTAGGGCAGGCCAGCCTGGAGTGAAACGCCGATCCAGGTGGAGAGATCACCGATCCGGTCTCCGGCTACCGTGATGTCCATGTCGAGGAGGCTGCTCTCATCGGACAGGGAGAATTCTCCATTCAGGAGAAGCTCCGCGCCGGCGCCCCGGGCAACGATGTCGATCGGCCAGGAGTCTGCCGATAACAGTTGCTCCAGCGGCGCTGTTTCCAGTTCCAATGAGAAGGAGTTGTCAAAGAGCCGTCCGCGGATCGTCACTTGCAGCGGAAGTTGCGGTTTCTGAACCGCGTCCAGGGTTTCGAACAGCAAGTCGATCGGTTGCTCGCCGGTCTCGTCCGCAACGGTCAAGCGAGCGGTTTCGGCCCGTATCCGAACCGTCATTCCTGCTGCAATCTCATCGATGGTGGAGCCGGCACCCTCCGCTTCGAGCTCGAGACTGCCGAGCGAGCCATCGAGGGCCTCGTTCAGCTCGACCAACGAGCGCACCTGATCCAGCGTGACTTCTCGAGCGCCAACATTGGCAGCAAGGGTCGGGGTGTCAACCGACGCATCGGCTGTCAGGGAGCCCTTGATTGGAATTCCCGCCAGGCGCAGGTCGAACGGTAGATCTAGCAGACCGCTTTCCAGCTGGATTACAGTTGAAATACCCCCCATCTCCACCCCGAGCCCGTCAAGGCCGGCGATGGAAACCTCGAGCTGTGCATCCACCTCGTTCAGAGCAGAGAAGGGCAGAAGGGAGTCGGCTTCGGGGTTCTCGTCGGTCTCACGATCCAGCCAAGTCGACAGGTCGAGTTGACCTGTCGCTATGCGGCCCTCTAGATGAGGGCGGTCAGCGGGAAAACTCAGGGTCAGCAGCCCTCTCAGCGAGGTGTTGCCGACGGTCCCGGTGAGATCAGAGACGGTGAACACGGTGCCCGATATCGACACCTGGCTCTCGAGATCGAAACCTCCAAGATCTGGCGCCTCGATATCGGTCAACGCGTTCAAGAAAGACAGGCTCTCAGCCCTCGATCCGACTGCCAGATCGAATTCTCGCCCCGCCGGTGTTTGGGTAGCGGTTCCATCGAGCTCGATTCTCAGTGTGGACAGCTCCAGTACGGCGGAAATCGGAAACTCGGAGGCGGACGCGGTGAGATCTGCGAGCGTCGGGCCAGACACCGTCAGAAAGAGTGGGAGATCCTCCAGAGTTCCCTGAGTGGCGAGGTGGAGAGACTCGGTTGAGGTCACGGCACCCTGAAGCTGCTCGAGACGGACGATCAAGTCGAGACCGCTCTCCTGATCGTCGACTTCGATCTCGATGTCTTGAAAGTCGATGTTCTCGAGGCTGACGATCTCGTAGGTGAAGAGGGTCCAGACAGGCCAATTACCCGGCCTGCCCTCGGTGCGCCGAACGTCGAAGTCGAGACGGGTGGCAGCGAGCTCGAGAATTTCGAGCCGCCGCTTGAGCAATGGGAGGAGCGAAAGCCGGATGTCGGCGAGTTCCACCCGGGCAAACGTTGGTGCCTCAGCGGAGCCCGAGCCCAGTACCGACACCCCGTGGAGCCGCAGGGTTGGCCAGGGGGAAACCCGGAGCTCGACCCTCTCGACGTTCACCGGGGCCTCGGCAAAAACAGTTAGGATTTCCTCGACAGAA
>Ga0255055_10000326_pt1 | contig 36987 bp, 59 predicted proteins | sample JV7_2_27_MG_FD_188633 | JGI IMG/M metagenome (GOLD analysis project Ga0255055, IMG submission 188633) | Seawater microbial communities from Jervis Inlet, British Columbia, Canada - JV7_2_27 | ecosystem: Environmental > Aquatic > Marine > Inlet | place: Canada: British Columbia | collected... | reverse complement strand
CCAACAACTGTCAGGATTTGTTTCGACGTAAGTGTAATTTAATTCTGAGACATTGGTTGAATAATTCTGATGTGTGGGGTACACAATAGTCATTTCTGGGTTTATACTGTCTGCTACACCAATAGTAAAACATTGAACAGGCATACTAGCGTTCCAATATCCTGTCTTATCTACAGCAATCATTTTCCAACAATATCCTGCTGTTGCATTTTGCATTGGAGGAAATCTAGTATCATTATAAAATCCTACTTCGCCAGAAGTATTTACTAACCCTCTAAAACCATGTGTCCATCCCTGAGTATTTGCGAAATTATCTGCTTCTAATATAAAAAATGTTCCATCAGCTCCCCCAATTCCTATTTCAAACTTTCCATCTTTATCACTATCTGTGATGCTTGGATAATCTTCAAAATCTTGTTCTCCGTTTCCTGCATTATAAGTAAACATACTTTCAACCCCTAATGTTTCATTAAATACATAAACAGTATCATTATTACTTCCTATAATAACCTCATATCTTCCGTCTTGGTCCATATCTGCAATACTGGGTTCACATTCAAAATTATATTTATCTGCTTCGGGATTGTCTTGTCCTGGACTTGCATCAAAAGAATAAAGAATATCTCCACTCGTTCCATTAAGAATATAAACATGGTCGTCGTGAGCTCCCCCAATAATTTCATTATTTCCATCTTGGTTTATATCAACAACCACCAATCCTGCCCAGATATAATCAGCATTCACACCAGCACTTATAGGCATGGCTTTTTTCCATAATAGACTGCAATTACTTTGTATTGCGTAAATTTCAGAATCATCAATACTCGCTGCTAAAATTTCATAATCCCCATCATTATCAACATCTCCAAAAGTTGAAGTGTAAGCCCTTCTCGCAAGAGTGTAGTTACAAACTTCACTTCCAGTATTATTTATTATTCTTACAGTAGCATCATCAACCCATCCGATTTCTATATCTAAATCTCCATCAATATCTGCAAGTACTGCTGGACTATTCCCACTTCCTCCTCCACCTGTTCCAGTATAATTCCAAAATTCAGTAAAAGAATTTGTAGTTGTATTAAAAGAAATAGCGTATAAAATATCTGAACTTTGTGTTCCAATTAATATTTCTGTTATACTATCGTTATCTAAATCATAAAATGTGGGAGTTGTTGTTTGTATTGTACCAATAGAATAAGAAGCCTTTAAACTTCCATTTGTGTAATAAGCTTTAAATGTATTATCATTATCGCATGGTGTAAAAATAGTAAGAGTGCCACTATTATCTACATCATAAGCGACTGGTTGTCCGTCACTAGTACAACTTGCAATATTAAAAATCTCATTACAATTATGGTCTATCGCCATTATAGAATAATTATTGCTTGTGAAAATATAATCTAAATATCCATCTCCATTAATATCTTGTGCAGAGTTCCCTCCATGAATATAACCAACACCAGAATAGTTACATTGTTGAGAAATACTTGTTTGTTGATTAATCGTTCCCGTCAATAAACTCCAATTAATATATTCAGAAGTCATATTATGAGGAACCAAAGTCATGTTCACCCATTCCCCACTCTTATTATGTTGGATTATTACATAATCTACTTTATCAGTATCTCTCCATTTAACACTTATGTTTACAATATCTCCAATAGTTATGCTTCCTCCACTTGTATCACTAATATTTGAATATTCTAAAACAACAGGAGGAGTATAAGTAAAATTAAGTGAGGGCATATTCGTTTGGTTACTATTATTATCAACAGCGGTTATGTACCAATTATGGTCTCCTGCTGAAACATTGCTAAGAGAAAAATTATAGACTCCTTCAAATGTAGAAGTATTTGTTTGATTTAGGACTCCATCAAAAACTAAACTTACATTTATTAAAGTTTGGTCGTCTGTTACATCCGCAGAAAGATATATTGGAACTGTTGTAAAAGTTGTATGATTTGTAGGAATAATATTGTTAATTATAGGGGGTACATCAGGTCTTCCTGAACCCATGCCCCAAGTTATAGGAACTCCATCGTTATATAAATCTGAAACTTGAGTAGTATTCAAAGCTATTTCGTAAAAATAAAACTCATCATAAACCCCATCACCAGCATCGGAAGCACAATTCCCTCCATAACAAGCGATTAAAATATGATTAGCTGTATCAATAAGATTATTATTCATGGTTGAACTATTTGCTAGAGTTCCATTAATGTAAATCTTCATGGTGTTATCGTCTTCATCTAAGACTAGAACGATATGATACCAATTACCTACTGTTAGAACTTGGTCACTAATCATCCTTTCAAATGGATTACCAATACCAAACTCTAAAGTTTCAGTACTTTTCATAATAAGATACCAATGACCAGCAGTAGCTCCACCTGTACCTTTTTCTGCAATAGCTGTGTCTCCTGCAACATTATCTGGATTAAACCAAAAACTCATACTCATTTGACTCAAAAAATCTACATCTCCACAATCCCAATATTCTGAAGCACCTGCATCAAAATCTATTCCATTATTTATAGCTCCTGCCACTATATCTTCAGCATCAATACCAACCCCAGTACAATTAAATGTTCCATTAACTACATCTTCTGCTAAGGAAGTAGTTTGATTAAAATTGTAACCCATCCTTAAACCAGTATCTAAATAATCTAGACCCGCATCGCTACCAGTACTATTCATCCAAGGGTCTAAGTAATAAAAATGATTGTTAGAAATAGCTTCTGAAATAGTCTCGTCGCTAGGTTTTAAACCAAACCAATATTTTGCATAAGTAGGAGATGATGAAAATCCAACATCATCAGCAAAATCAAACTTTATTTTTGTGGCATAAGTTGTTCCAGACTCTATTTCAAATCCTTCAACAACAAACCAAGTATTCATGTCTTGAAAATCATGAGAATATTTATCCCAACCTTTATTCACTCTTTTCCAATCTTTATATACCATCCAATAAGCTTTATTTTTATTTACATCATAAGAATCAAAACTATGTTCAAAATCTAATAAATGAGTGCTAATTGTTTCATTAGTAACATTATGATAAGAAATAACTTCGGAATAACACCAAAAGTAATTAGGATTAAGAGTGTAATTATAAATACCACTTTCACAAGTAAAACTTTCTTGTTCAAATCTTGGATTATAATAATAAACTTCTTTAGCTCTTATCTTTGTGTTATTTACTCCTAAAATTATATCAATATCTCCACTATAAATTTTACTGGTAAAATTAAAATAGACAAATCCATCTCTTGTTAATGTATGGGGAGAGGCTACAATATAAGCTTTTGAATCGTTTATGTAAACCTGGCTTCCATTAATTTCCCATAAATCTCCAACACCAGCACTAGTAAAAAGAATAGATGAGATTACAATTACTATAAATGTTATTATGATTCCAAATATTAATTTTTTCATTTGAATAATCGTTTAAACCCCTTTCCAATCCTTTTTCTGGTTATAATTACAATAGATGCTACAAAAATAATTCCTAAGGAAGAAAAAATTAAGGTTGGACTTCTCAAATTGATAATCCTAATATTAATATCTTGAAAAATGCTGTTTCCATCTAAATCAATATAATTAATTTTACCAGTAATTGTCTTTATCGCAAAATCTGGAGGAAATATTGGAATTTTATAAGTAACCTTAGCTATTGTAGATTCTTGTATTTCAACGCTAAGACCAATTTCTCCTTCATCAACAACACTTGCCCTATCTAAAACCCGATTAGAATTAACATCAAACTCAAAAGTGTCAGAACTTATTACAATAAAAAAAGTGTCTAATCTTGAAGGAGTTACACGAAACCCCAAACCCTCTATCTGAACAATTCCAGTAAACAAATTAAACCTAGTAATATCACTATCTAACATTTTTATTGCTTCAAGTTCGTCATTATTATAAGCTTTTAACCATTCATTTAATTCTTCTGAAACTATTGTTATCCCTTGTTCACTTAAATTATTTAATAATCCTGTTTCTTGTTCATTTCCTAAAATACATCCAGTTTTTTCAACACATGCTTCTCTTATTCTTGCATATAATATGCATCTTTCTAAAGGATTTTTATTAAAATTTTGTTCCCTAATACAAACAGTTGAAGTTTCCCTTATAGTTCCTCCACCTCCCCCTCCATCTGTGGAGATTACAGATATTATAAAAGATTTGTTTGTAGAATTATAATTCCCTGCACTATCATTTGAATAAATGTTTAATGTAAAAGTTCCTGAAGTTTCATTTACTGTTTCACTATTACTCACAGAATTACAAGGAACTCCCGTATTTGCAATAGTTCCACCAACTATTTGATTTAAAGAATTATAAACATTATACCAACAACTATCAAGATTTATATCAGTGGCATTAAAATCAAAGGAAAAAGTCTGGCTTCCAAGAGTAGTACTCACTGAAATATTAGAAACAAAAGGGTTAGTAGTATCAATAATCAGTGTTCTATTATTTGGTGAAAAACCCCCTTGCCCATTAGTGTCATTACACCATATATTCCAAATATAATCCCCATCAGAAGATAAATCCACTGTTGTCCAATTCATAGTTTCATTTGTTGGATTTACCCAAGTATGATTTAGATTCCATCCACTCCAATTCCCCCATAATTCGCAGGTATCTAAATCATTAGAGTCTGTTGCAGTATAATTAAAATAAACATTTGTAATATTAAAAAAATAATTATCTTGAGGATAGTTTAGAGTTATTGCTGGAGAATTTAAACTTATTGTAATATTTCTTTCCAAAGAATTTTCATTTCCTAAAGTATCATTTACAAAGAAATTTATAGTATGACCCCCATCGCTTGTATTAAAAGTTGTATTCGCACAATTAACAATAGTCACATTAGAACCACTATCAATATTATACCAACAAGTTTCTACCCCTACAATGTTATCTGAAACTATAAAATTTAATGGAATAGACATATTGTAACTAAATGCTTCTGGTTCATCGGGTGCGGGTTTTGGATTTGTGATGGTAATTGTTGGGGAAGTAGTATCTATCACAACCATTCTCCTACTTGTAACATTCAAATTTCCAGCAGAATCATTAATAGTAACATTAAAATTATAAGTTTCATCTGGCAAGTTAGTAAAATTAATATTTCTTGAACTGTCTGTGAAATCTGTAGAATTTACTGGATTTGTAGAATTATATAAGAGGAATGTTATTGTATCTTCGTTTATTTCTGTCACTGAAACATTAATAAATATATTTGTTGAGGTTTGATTTGAATTATTAGTGGGCGTTCCAGTTGTATAATCTATAAGCGGATTAATTGTATCTATAGTAAAAGTATAATTAGAATCTCCAAAATCACTTCTTCCACTTCCTTTAGATTCGCAGTTCCATATATAAGTTGCATCAGATAAATTTACTGAAAATGCAGTTGAATTACTAACTCCAATCAGGTCTGTAGTCTGATTCCTGTGCCAACCTCCACTCCAATTGCCATATAAAGAAATATTTGATAAGGCAGAGGTATCTGTTGCAGAACAATTAAGAGTTATATTATTTGAATTATTAAAAAAATTATCAGAAGGATTAACTAAAGTTGTTTCAACAACAGAATGTGTTGCAGTCAACCTTATATGGTCTATATTCACTTGCCCATTATCTGCATCATCAGTAATATCGTCTCCGTAAACCATAAAAGAAGTATTTCCAGTCGTGCTATCTATAAAATTACTAGTATCGTTAATAGTACACGTTTTATCAATATCTCCAGAAGTAGTTACAATACTGGAATTGCATTGATACCATGAAGTAGATGTATAATTCCACATCCAAAAAGAAACATTAGTATCTGAGTCTAAAGTATCTCCATTAAAAGACCAGGTTAACTGAGTATATCCACTATTAATACCAGAACTTAGATTAACCATTGAAAGAACCCACTTATTTCCTGAAACTGCACTTCTATCAGGAACTGTTAATAAAAAATCAGCACTATTATCACTTTCTATCTTACCATAATCAATAGAACCAAACTCATCTGAAAAATCACTAAAGGGTGGAAGAGAATTAGGTGGAGGAAAAGTGCTGTCATCGTTTCCAGATTCAAAAGTTTTAAAACTTCCCTGATTTTCATCGGCATCATAAGAAGTGGAAGGAGCAGAAGTAAAATTCAAAATGTTTAGAATAATTAAGATTACAACTAAAAAAATCACTTTTTTCTTCATTTTAAAACACTCTTAATTAAAAAAGTAAGGAAAATAAGGTTTATAAAAGTTGTGAAAAAAGAAAAAAGAAAAAATAGAAGAAAAAACACACTTTTATACAGTTCTTGTCTCAAATAAGTACTCAGAAGGATTCCAGGCAGTCATTTGATTATTTTCACAATCAACATCACTAGAAGTTACTATCCAAAATTTCTGTGCAATGTCGTCATAGTAGAAAGGTATATAATCAAAAGGTTGAGTTCTCATTCTAACATTTCCATTTCTATTAGTTCTTCCGCTAGTTATACAAGTAGCATGATTCCACACATCATTATGCTCTCCAAATCCATAATAGATTAATGTATAATCTGTATAAGGTTCTGCATTTTTAAGTATTGCTTTTGCTCTTGGGAATACTACATTTCTTTTTACCCTATAAGATAGTAAGACATTTCCTTTAGCACCGTCATCTATAACACTCCAGTCGTCAAGAGTTCCCTGAATGTTATCTATTCCATCAAGGTCTTTTTGTGTAACTTCAATATTATCTGAAGGTAATGAGAACATTGAGATTGCAAATACTGTTGGAAGGACTAATAATCCAATTAATATTATTAATATTGCTTTTTTCATTTTCTTTTACCTCCTTTCAAAATACTATAGTCTTTTAAAATTAAATCAAGGGCTTCTTCTAATCTTTTTATATTGTTATCGGTTTTATAATTAGTTATAAGTTTGTATGATTCATCAGAAATATTAAGATAAACATTTTTCATAGAATAACTAAGAATTTAGAGTTTATAAAGTTTTGTTAAAAATTAAATGTATCTCTCACTTTTATCTTGTTTCTTTTGAAATTAAAATAAATAAGTAGTGCCAATATTCCTAAGATTGCAACTATATAAACATAAATTAGATAAGAACCTTCATCAGCTTCATGTAATGTGGAGAATCCAGAAGCATCAGGGTCTTGCCTTGCAATTAGCCAGGCTTCCCCTTCATCAAAAAAATCATAACCATTCTGAATACTAGCATCTATATGAGATTGTGCATTTCCTATTGGTGCAAGATTACTGAATGGTTTTATTACACTAACAAATGTTGTAAAGGCAGTTCCAGAAAATGCAGATATTAAAAACCAAACAAGAAACACGAACAAAGCCCCAAAAATAAAAATACTGATATAATTAATTATTCCTTTATTTTTTCTAAATATTAATAGTGCTGTTAATAGTAAAAATAATAACATAGAAGATAAATATAATAAGATTACTGGTAATGAAAGAAAATCAAGTTTTCCAAAGAGACTAACTTTGTTTTGAAATGATATATCATAACCCGTACTATCAGGGATTACACTTTTTTGAACTTCTTCCACAAAAGTATAAATTACATTGTCTAATTTTCCACTGCTAAATTCATCATCATACTCACTAAATCCTCTCAATGTCTTTTTTATTAAAGGTATGCACTTATTCCAGCTATCGTTAGATAAAAGATTTAATTGTGTCTTCACTTCAGGGTGTTGGTCTACTACAATTGTATCTAGATGTTGTTCTGCAAAAACATGAATAACTGAATTTGGAAGTCCTGAATTTTTTATTGCAAATGGTATCATAAAATTATGACTTTGGAAATCTTGGGTTGCATGAAGTCCAGAACCTACTGCACAAGCCATTTCTATATCTTTAGGTTGTTCTCCAGTCGTTCCTGCATTTTCAAGCATTTTTATTGCAAAGATTGGAGAGTGTGTTACTATATAATTTTCTCCTCCATTAATATAATACCATGCAACAGATAAATCAGTCAAAACATTTCCAACATAACAGGCATCAGGATGTTTAATACAAGCTTGATAAAAATCAGAGTTCCCTTGATAAGTCTCTAATAAAATGTTCTGTTCATACTTATGAGTCAACGGAAAAAATGCAGAAACATTCACTATGCTTAATAATAAAACTATAGAAAGGATAAATAAAATCTTTTTCATCATAACCCTCCAAAAGACGGCTGTCTTTCCCTTTTAATCAATGAGAATATTATCACCAACACAATCGCTAATACTATTAATGCCCCAAATATTACTAGAATCAAGTCTATACTCAAAATACAGTCTCCTTCATCACAGGTCTTTAATAACCCACAATCACTATCAACTTTACAATCTGGTTGAGGGGGTTCAGGTGTGGCTTGGACTATTCCAGTGTTTGTCCTTTGTGAATTTACAAAACCTTCCAATGAAGATGTTACTATAAAATCATAACCTCCCCTTGCTGAAGGGATATAAGTGAATTCATAAGTTCCAAGACCTGTTGGTTGAATAGAAGAAGAAATGTCTCTTTCTACTCCATTTTCATTTACGATTATAGTGTTAACAGAATCCATTAATTCTTTCCCACGATTTCTTGTCTCAAACTTAAAGTCGTATGATTGTCCTATCTGCATACTTGGAGGATTTTCAAGATTACCATATAAATCATAAACTTTATCTGCAATAATTCTCCAAGAAACTGAAATATCTTCTGGAAGAATTTTTGTTTCTACTGAAACAGTTTTAGAAATTCCACCATAAAATACTTCCCCAACAATCCTTAAATCTCCATAAACTTGGGGTGTAAAGACATATTTGTAAAGTCCTTTGCTTACTGTTGGAGAGGGAAGATTTATTTGATTGTTACCAATTGAAGCAGTAAAAACAGGGTCTTGGTCTAAAAATACATCACTATCTCCACTTTTTGCTATTAAATGAATCTCTATTGGATAATTTATATAAATATTTTCTCTATTAGTTTCTCCTTTTATTGTCTGAAATGGTGCAATAAAGTTAGCATCAAAATCATTAGAAACCATAAAACTTTCATATTGCCCTAATTCTTTTCCATAGATTATTTTATCGGTTAGTCCAATATCTATTTCTAAAATTATGTAATAAGTTCCTGTAAATCTTATCCCAGAAAATTCAAACTTTTTTGTTTGCCCTGAAATGACGGAATTTTGATTTTCTTCTATTAATTCTCCTTCTTGATTATCTTTTAATATTTTTACATTGACATTACTAACTGAGGGAGAGATTACATTTATATAAATATTTATTGGTTCTTCTGAAATAAATCCTGTTTTTATATTACCTTGATTATCTCTTAAAGTGATTTCAATATTTTCCACTGGTAATTCACATTTACTATCATCGCACCCATAATCACAAATCTCATCAATGATATAATCATTATCTGAACAGATATATATATTATCATTCTTACATATCTTGTCGCCTTGCACACAGGTATCTATCTCATCAATAACTTGGTATTGGATGTCTATACTATTTGAATTTATTGAAACTTTATCATTTGGATTAATATCATAATAACTGCTTGTATCTGAACAGGGATTATTTGAAGAACAAGTAAGCAATTCTTTGGGTATATCTTCTATTTTTAAATCCCCTGAACAAGAGTATTTACTTGCCTCACCTTCACAAACTTCCCCACTTTTGCAATCTCTAAGAGGGGTTGGAGTCAAATCAGCATTACCTCCAGCAACATATTTATTATAATTAGGTTGTCTGCAATCCTGACAGTTTTGTCTGCTTTGACTTCCTAAAACCCAACACTTCTCTTTATAAGGTATTCCTACTCTAATCCAACCTGAATCGCATTGCCCTTGTTCAGTAGTTCGACATCTCCCACATTTTTTAACTGTAATACTTGAAGCTGATGGTATATTTACATAAATAACTGAATTATCCTTATCTACATAAAAATCTTTTAAAATTTCTTGAGAAACAATATTATCTCTAACTCCTGGGGGGTCATCCATTACTACTTGCTCTTCAAATCTAAAACTTTGTAAGTTTCCAAAATCATTAATATAAGCTATCCATCCAGAATCAAAATCAAAATCATCGACTCTAGCTATCACTTTTGCGACACTATCCCCTTGAACCTCACAAAAAATTTTTCCTTTAATCTTACAGTAGGTTGCGTCAGAAGGGCAATACCAAGGAGAAATATCTGTGTTACCAGAATCTCTGACTATCGTGGTTATGGTGAAAAGATTTAAACCTCCAAAATAATTAATAGATATTAAAGCAATAGCTATTAATAGAATTATTCCAACTATATTTAATTTTTTTTTAACCATTAGAGTTTCCTACAAACTTTTCTTCTTAATTGTTTAAGTTGATTTGCAACGTTTCTTTCTGTATTTGCTAGTCTATTAAAACCTATTTTTTGAAATTCAATTGCGTCTTTTTCTTGTTGTTTAATTTTTCTAGCCAAAGAATCACAACTAAGACCTCTTTCTCTTAATTTTTTTGACAGTTCATTTACGTTTTCTTTTGCCATTTTTCCTCCTTATAAAATATAAAAAACCTAAGCCACCGACGACACCAATAATAATTAATATTGTAATTATTGGAGGTGGTATTGGTCCTTCTTGACACATAAAATCAACACAAGTTCCAGTAGAACAAGGCACTAAATCATTACATTCTACATTACATTTTCCAACTTCAAAACCTTCAAAAACCCATTGCAAATCGTAAGGGTCGCATAAAAATAATTCAAAACCTTCACACTTTTCGTCTCCTATCTCACATTCTGGAGTTAATAATTCAAATCTTACACTACCAGTATAATCAATAGTATTAACTGTTTTGACATCTCCATCAGGTTCTATCAATGTAGAGGGTAATTCAGATAATAATTCATTTTTATTAACCTCACATGCAAAAATTTCTCTGTTTTTTAATATAACTTTTATAGTGTTTCCAGGAATATCAAAATTCTGTGAATAAGATTGACAATTTGCAGGTCTAATTCTATCAAGACATATCGACTTAACATTTCCTAGTATCTCGCAAGTATAATCAGATGCATCCAAGTTCTTAAAAAAATTCTCAAGGGCAATCATATCAGTAGTATCTAAAGTATCAACTATACTATGAAGATTAGAAAATCCAGGTTCAGGAGTATTTTCAGTAGGATTAAAATAAATTATCAAATCATTACTTTCACTCCAACTTATATAACTGCTGTATTCCCCTCTGGAAGGCAAATCAGTCACAGAAAACGTTCCAGAAAAATTTACAAAAATTAGAACTACTGCTATTAAGATTATTATTCCAACGATTAGGTTTGTGTCTGTTTTTTTAGGCATTTTCTAAGTCTTTTCTAAATTTAACTAAGCTTGATTGATTTTTAGAATATTTAAGTAAAAAATTAAGTTTTTGTTGGATGTTGTCTTTAGGGAAAATCGATAATAATGTGAGTCTAAGTTTTTTATAAATTTCTATTTTTCTCTCTGTTTTTTTTCGATAACTTTCAACACATTGCAATCCCCAATATTCAATATAAATGTTAGCTTCAGGGATATAAAAATCATATTTATAGTTAGTGTCCGCAATATTTTTTCCATAGCTGTGTTGTATCTGGTTATGAAAAAGCCAATTATCTATTATCACTTCAGGACTACTTCTTACTCTATGCCCATCATCAGTTTCCAAATATTCTTTATATCCAAAAGCCACATTCCTTCTCTCAACATTATTTTTTCTTAAACGGCTTAATATAGTTCCTTTTTCGACTCCCATAATTTCAGCTATTTTCCTAGAGGACAACCCTTTTTTGTAAAGTTTTATTATTTCTTTATCATTTAATTTTATATAAGATTTACTTTTTTCTCCACAATATTTTTTACTCATTCTTTTTCCATGATTTATCTCTATTTTAGCTTCTTTCAATATTCTATAAATAGGTTTATCACTACATCCTAACGATTTCCCTATTTCACTGACACTTTTAAGTTCATTAACATATTTATTTATTACATCTTTCTTTTGGGATTCATTAAATTTAAGTTTATTGATGGGAGGTCCTATCTTCTTCCCAGCACACCAAGGTTTCATGCCTTTTTTAAATTCTGTTGCGGGAGACCTTCTTTGACCTTTTGCACATCTACTTAACTTGTCTTTTGTTTCCTTAGTATGAGTTTTCCCTTGCATAGGGGGCGTTAATTCTCCAGAAGCGTATTTCTTTTTCATTGTTATACTATTAGTTCTCCTCTTACCATCTGAGATTAATTTATTCACAGTTATTTTCATATTTTCAGTATATTGTTTTACTTTTTCACTACTTTCTTTTGTTAATCCCAAATTCCAAGGACATCTTCTTTTCACACCAATCTCATTTAGGACTCTATAAACAACAGTAGCACTACAATTAAAAATATCCCCTATATCTTTAGCACTTTTATTTTCTTGCAAATATAGGTTTTTTACCATAACTTCGTCTAATTCTATTTTTTTTTCAGATTTCATTCCTTTTTTGAATCTTCCTTTTTTGTCTCTTTCTTCCATTTTACTATAAAGCTTTTATATTATTTAAAATTACCCTATTATCACATTTAAAGTTATAAACCCTATCCATAAATTTAAGACCATGTGGGCAACAATATTACTTGTATTTGATTTTGTAAATTTATTAAGATAAGAAAACATTAATCCTGCTATGAATACCGTAGCAAATCCCGCTTGAGCTGCTTTCAATGACTCTCCGTAGACTGAAAAATGATATAAAGAAAATAAAACACTACCAATAATCGCTGCAACAAAAAATGGAAGTTTGAGTCCTTTATTTTCAAAGAAATCATGAAGCAGGTCCCTGAAGAGTAACTCTTCTGCTAGTGGGGCGGCAATTATCACCACTAGAAATCTTCCGATGTTTGAAGCAATACTCTGGACTGGAGGAAGACCTATCGCCCCAATCCCTGGAATTCCTATTTCCCCCAAAACTATAAATCCTACTGCCACACCACCTCCAATTAATATATCCCTTATAAAATGTTTACCGATACCTTCTAACTTCCCTTTTCTCCCAAAAAACTCCCACTGTCTATAAAGAAAGATTGCGACTATTGGAATTGCAATAAAAACTATTCCTGCTAAAACTAATTGTCCAGAATTAACAAGAACCCAAAGAGCTACAAATATAACTACAACTAAGAGTAAAATTGCTCTATTGATTTCTTTTTTAGTCTTAACCATTTTAAAATTTCCATAGTAAAAGGAATGCTCCTATTATTCCTGGTACAAATCCAAAGTTATCCTGAGATATAAAAATCATCCAAAAAGCTATACTTAAAAGTAATAACCCTGCGAAAAAAGCTTTTCTTTGTTTCTGTCTTGGTTTTAATCTTTGTCTTGCCATTATCTTCTTTTCTCCAATAAAAACATAGTTTCAGTAACAATAACGATTATAGCTCCAATAACCCCAATAAATTTAAAAAAAAGATTTGTAAATCCTAAAAGTAAGGCTATCAATGAAATCATCAAAGGAATCAATCCATACGCTAATAAAGTTCCGTCTTTAACCATTTTTATCCTGTATTTCCAAAACAAAACATTTGTGATGGTATAAGTGTCATTTCGCCATCACAACATCTTAATTGATAAGTTGTTATGCCTCCTACTTCTTGCATCCTTTGTATAGTGGGATTACATCCTTGAAATTGGTCTCCTTCGACCTGGCATAAATCTTTTAATAAATCTGTTTCAGCAATACTTGTAATATTATTTCCATTTTCTCCAGAAAACTGCATACCAATAATGCCCCCAACAATTAATGCAATTACTATCAAAACTATTACGGTGTTTCTTGTAAATTTTTTATTTGCCATTTATCCTCCTTTCATCCTTCCTTTAAAATTCCTGATTGTTTAAGTATTAATGTTAAAATTACAGTGAAAATTAATGCTCCAATAATTGTCTGTTGGTTTATTGCAATTCCAAAAAATAAAAGAAGTACGATATTGCTAATTAAGTCTACAATAAATATTATTGCCATTGTTTTTAATAATTTCATTTTATCTCACCTTCAAAAACCATAAGATTCCTAAAACAATTCCTAACCCAATGATTATCCTTAAAATATTAGTTGTAAAAATTGAATTAATAATATTTTGTAATGGGATGGATAAAAAAGCAAAAGCTAAAATTGAAAGTACCAAGGTTAAGAAGAATTTTCTTTCATGTTTATCTATTTTTCTTTTTGTCATCTATATAAATCCTTTAATAATCTTTTTTAAAATTAAAAACGCTATCCCTAATATTAATATTACCCAAAATAAAAAACTTCCAATAAATATAAATAAAAGATATGCCAATAATCCAGTAATTAATAAACTTACAACTATTCTCAAAGTATTATTATTTTTAAGACTTTTAATTTTTTCTAGCAAATCAAATATTGCAAAAAATAAAACAAGACTTATTATTACTATTAAAATATATTTAAGAGTTATAAAGAAAGAAAAAATACCTTCAAATAAAAGTTTTATATGACAAAAAATATCTGGTATAGTGATTGGAGAATTTATTATTGGTGGGTGAACCCCTATTAAGACTATTGGAGGACAAACTTTATTTCTATCCTCACAATTCTCTTTTGTTAATCCATTAAATTGTAATCCCTTTTCATTAGTTTGGCAACTTCCAGTTCTGAAAGTATAATTTCCCATTTGAGGACAGAACTCCCCTTGACAACAACAAAAACCAATATTTTCTTCGCACTCTTCCTGACTTTCAAATGCCTCCCCGACACATATATTAGGATTGTCTGTCCAAAAACAATCAAAAGGGTATCCGTTTCTGAGACAAAAAAACATATCAAATTCGCAAAAAGAATTTAACACATTTTGTTCAATACAATCTTTATCTACAGCACAAATTTCTTCTAGAGTCCACTCTCCATCTTCACATTTATAAACATCTCCATTTATTCGAGAGACTCCACTTCCACAATCTTCTGCATCATTACAACAAAACTCGTACCCTTCGGAACAGTTTGGTGTTGGAACTATGGTTGTGGTATTAGCACATTCTCCTGGGATTGTTCCGAAAGTACATCCCCCTAACCACATATTTTCTTCTGCATCCCATTCTCTAGGGCAATTTATAATGTTATTAGTTCCAACCACACAACCAATACCTGAACCAACTAAAGGTTTTGTGCATATTTGAACTAAATCTAAACATATTGGTAGGTTAAATTCCATTTGACACCTACTAAATAAACATTCGTAATCTCCAAAACATTGACTATCATGAGTACATGGAAAATCAAAAATAGAAACACATCTGCTCCCCCCACCACTCCTTTCAACACAATGTAAATCGACATCGCAGAATTTAGTCTCATCATCGCAACTCTCTCCTTCAATCCGAAAATCAATAACTGAAAAAGAATTAGCTCCAAATAAATTAAAGGCTAGTCCTACAACTACTATTAAAATTATAATTATTCCTATACTTTTCTGATTTTTCGTTAATTTCATTTTTTATTGGCACTTATCTCCTTCTTCAATTGTTCCCGAATAACCTTTGACATCACATCTTCCAATTGTATTAGAATTGTCGTTTGGGTCATTATAACAAGTCAATCCAGTACCACAACATCCAGTTATTGTAGCTCCACAATAATCCAATGCTTTTAAGACTACATTGTCTTGTTGATTATAAAAAAATACAATTCCTATTAGTATCACTGTTATCACTATAACAATTATTGCAAGTTTCTTATCTTTCTTTTTCATTATTTATATACCTCCTATAATTTCTAATCTTAATATTTACTTGTTCTTTTCAAAAAATAAAAAAGAAAAAAAAATTAAAAAATTTTAGCCTTACATTGTATGGATAGTAAAAGTTGCGGTATTTGCAAATGTAGCAGTATCGTCTTCGTCTTCTACTTCTGGTCCATCATAGCTTCCACCAGTGTCCTCGTTAATGAAATAGTCGTTAGGTCTAAACTGAAGTATTACGTCGCTTCCTGGGTCTGCTGGAGCAGTACTATCGTCAGCATCTATTATAACGCTTCCAAGAAGAATTTCATTACTCAAGATAGCTGGAACAGTATAAGCTTTTGTTACCGAACTTGTTGCTAAAGTTATAACATATGTTTGTGGAACATTTGTTTCACTACCACCAAAGTCTACTATAACATCATCAATAGTTGATGAATTGTACTCTACAGTAATTACTCCACCATAAGGGAATCCTCTCTGGAATTGTCCTTTTAGTTTTGCCTCAAGAGTTACAACGTCTCCTGCTGCTAAAGTCTCGTTATTAGCAACACCATTAATTAGGTTGCCTTCCTCATTGAAAACTTCAACGGTTAAAGTACCATTACGAACAAGGTTAGTAGTAAAAGTTTTAGTACCTGAACAAGGAACTACAACATTACTAACTGCTCCATAATAAGTTCCATCAGTCTCGTTACCCCATAATATTTCTATAGGATTTCCAGGACTTGCTGTAAAAGTTCCAGCATTTGCAACTGTTAAAGCAGGTGCTCCGTTAACTCTATAACGGTGAGTTGTTCCTGCTGCCGCAGAAGTAAACTGGTCTTGAGCAGATAAAGTTACAGTAGTATCTTCAATTCCAGGACAAAGACCTGAAGGTGTTTCTTGAACTGTAGATGGTGCGGTAGGTGTTACTGTTGCCACAGGAGTTCCACCACTAAAATCAATAGGGTTTACAAGAAAATCTACACCAGGAACAAAAGCTCCTACTAAAAATATTCCTATTCCTACTATTCCTACTAATGTTGCCATTTTTTTAGCATCTTTAGATTTATAGAATTTAAAAGCTCCTAACACTAACAAGATTGCACCAATTATTCCGACAATTAAAGCTATATTTAAAGATTGAAATACAGTTTCTAAAGTCATATTCTTATTTTTATTTCCTCCTTTCAACGAGACAATTAAATAATTTTCAATTCACGGGTTTTTTCCTTTGTCAGTTTCCTAACATTATCCAGACATCATCGACTCTGAATCAACTCAGGAACACCACTCCAGTCAAACCTATATAATTTACTAATTATCCCTACCTTGCTTGTCTCTGCCAACAGGTAGATTGAACATAATTTCATATTTTCTAAGTTTGAAAGTCTACTTTTTTCTTAATTTTATGATAACTACTATCACAACTACTGCGATAATTGCTAAGATAACTCCATTTGGAATTCCGCCAGTAGTACCCAACCCGCCTACACTTAAAGCTCGTTGGTCACTAGGTTCTATTCCAAATTCTTGCAATGCTCCTAAATCAAGGTTTCCTGTAGAAATGTCTACTGCTACAGTTACTTCGCCTGAATCTGTGGTATTAGTCTCGTCACTAGCTCTGACAAACCAAGGGTAACTTTGTTCAGGAATTCCTGTTAAAGTTCTAGTACAAGTATTTCCAGTGTGAGTCATTGTATAACTCGCAAATCCTGGATTTCCTTGCTTAAACCTCAAAGTACAACTTGTTGTCTCACTCCCTGTTACTGTCGCACTAAAAGTCACACTGCCATCAGCATCTATAGTTGCAGTCGCAGGGCTTAACGCACTAGGTGTTGTTGGAATTGTATTATCAACAGTAATTCCAGTATTTGTGTCGTAACTCAAGACTTCTCCTGCCCCAGAAGCATTTATAGCTGTAACGTTGAAGATATAGTCATTTGAATCTTCAATCTTCTCTGCAAGACTAATAACTGTTATAGTCGAGTTACTGAAAGCTGTAACATTCAATGAATTATTAGCTCCGATTTGACCCCAAGTACTATTTGCTGACAAAGTTGACTTTGCATAGAATGTCAGATTTATCAAATCTTTTGAAGGTACTTCTGCTACTGTAACATTAAATGTTGTCACATTACCAACAGATGTAGAAGCTGCTGGAGAAACTATAGTAGATGCACCGTTAACATTTGATACTAACATTGCTATAACAACTAAAAAAAGCAAACTTATTGTATATTTATTTATTTTCATCTTTCGCCTCAATGGTTTCAAAAGATTTATTTGACTGCCTTTCGGTTTCAATCAAACATCCACAAAAGAAAAGAATAGTATTTAAACTATGACGGTAATTTTTTTACAGTTGATAAGAACACCAACCATTATAAATCCTCAAGGACAAAGTGTTATAAACTTTATTTAAAAATTTATGTCTGTCAAAACACACCTTATTACCATCTAAGGTATAACTATATCTATCGCTATTCTTTTCCATGCTTATGAATCCATATTTTGCCATTTTTTTTAATCTTACCTTAACCATCCTATGTTTATTATTAAGCCTTTCTCTTGAATCTTTTATATTAGTTAGTTCTTTATAATATTTTTTTGTTATTTCCCAAGTTCCAAGATTGTTATAAAAAATCTCTTTTATTATAAATTTGTCTAAATCGTCGATTGAAATCATTTTTATTTTTTAACATACCCTCTCATTATAGCGTCTTTTTCTCTGCTTAATTTTTTCTTCTCTCTGATACCTCTCCCCCTCTCCCATTCTCTCAATTGTTTAAGTGTTTTTATACCTCTATCGTTTAATAAACTTATACTTTCGGCTATAATAAAAATAGTTTCTATTTCTATATCTATTAAATATTTTGAAACATCTACATCCTTCCTTTCTATAATAATTTTATTATCCTTAATTTTCCCATTCTTATATTTATTATGAATGTCTAAAAATGCGTGAGCACACATAAATCTATATGCTTCATGGGTTTGTCTTATAGCTTCTATCCCAAATTCTTCAAATCCATCAACTACTCTTGGTTTTATAAAATCTCCAATTTCTTTAGTAAACTCTTTAGGGATTATAAAACTTTTAATTTTATTTATTGATTCATGGGTTTCTTCTTGTATTTCTCTTAGGTTTTGGTAAAAATTAACTATTGCTTCAGATTCGTTCTCGCTAGGATTATATTCCCCAATGCTATCATTAACATAATCTAAAATCTCATTATGTTCTTCCAAGGTATGCACACAAATTAATGGGGACATCCTAGAAAGAAAACCTCTTCTTATTCTGTCATTAGATATGTTGTCGGGAGTTCCCGCCATATATGAAACTACATCTTTTTTCTTCCTCATGTCTTCTTTTGTATTTTTCATAGTGCTTCTTGATGTAGCTCCTTCGTCTCCCAGTGCTCCTTCAATAAATTTTACCAATTCTTCGTTATTTAAACTATTAGCAACATCAGATATTATCAAAGTTATATTTTCTCTATCGGGAGAATTTATTTCCCTATTTAATCTAGCAGGAGTTATGTGTTCTGTAAATAAAGGGTTGTAAGTTATTTTTTCCAGTTCCTCTGCGATGCTTGTCTTTCCTGTTCCTGGTGGAGAAATAAGGAAAAGATTTATTTTTTGTTTGATTAATTTTTTTGTTGATGGTATTTTTGGCATAATCAGACTAACTGGAATAAGAGAAGCTACTGAAAATACTGCTCTCCCCATGTGGGGGTAGATTCCTTCATAGTGATTGCAGATATAACGCCAGGGATTTTCAAGAAGTCTTTGGGGTATTTTTTCCATCATTCCTCTATAAATTTTATTATTTTGTTTAAAATCTTTTCTTCATTTTTTAATTCCTTACTCCATATGATTAATGTTTTGTAGCCATATCTTTCATAAGTTTTTAACCTCTCTTTATCTTTAGCTTTATTTTTTGGCAAATTATGGTGGTACTCTCCAAATTCTCCTATCTTTTTCTTCCAATTTTTAGACAATCCATTTTTAGTGGGGTTGTTTTTCTTCATCCTCTCGCTAGATTTTCTTCTTAGGTTATCTGCAATTTTCTTACCAAATCTATCTTCATAAGATTTGCCTTTATTTCGAGCATTCCAACTTTTCAATGCTTCCAAAGATTCTTTAGAATTCACAGGGGGTTTGATTTTCCCCTCTCTCAATAACCTTTTTCTTATCTCTCCTTTATTCTTCATTATTCTCAGCTTATATCTTAAAACTCTAAGTGAATGAATATTTACATTGAGGAAATTAGAAATTTCTTTATCTGATAATATCTCTCTATTCTTCTTGATAAAGTCTATCTTATCTTTAGTCCACTCAATCATTTTCACTACCTCTTCTGTCCATTTCTCTATATTCTCTAGCCAACTTTATTTGTTGGTCCGTACATTCGGGGGTTGCTACAAATTCTTCGCTTCCGTCAGGATTCTTTTTGAATTTAATTCTGCATTTCCCCTTCTTAGGTTTCGCAGGGGGTTGGGGTCGTGGAATTGGTTTAGGTCTTTTAAAAGGATTTCTCATTTTTTCCCTCCTTTCACGAATAATTTAACTAATGATTCTAACAGAGTTGCTAGTTCAAAACATTCTTTTGCTAAATCTAAATTATTATCTTCAATGTATCTATCTCCTATTTCTTTTAAAGACATTGCCCAACCTAATAAATGTTTGACAAAACAATAAGTTTCGTCTTTTGTCTTAGGGATTAGCCCATACATTAATTTACTTCTTTCTCTTCTTACTTTCTTGGCAATATCCAACCATTTATCATCTTTAGTCATGACATAACTTTGTTTAGCGTGTTCTTCTGCTCCTATAGCATGTTCTAATCCAAAGATAAGGTCATCTAGGAATCCAACATCTTTTCCATCCCCAGAAACCATTCTATTTAAACAAAACCTCCTTAAATTTATTTAGCCTCATAGCTCTGATTTCACACTCCCACAATCTCAAAACTTTAAATCCATTGTTAATTAATTCGGAAGTTCTAATCCTATCTATTTCTCTACCAATAGGATATTTATGCCAATAATCTCCATCACATTCAATTACTAAGTTCAGAGAAGGAATCAGAATATCGCATTGATAACCGTGTTCAATTTCTTTCATGTATTGATGTGTGAAGAATTCTATCTTTAATTGTTTTAAGAAATTTTGTATTTTAATTTCTATTGTGGTGTCTTTTTCATTTCTATAACTTTTCTTAACCATTTTAACATCCAAATAATTTATCTATAAGTTTTTTACAAGCCCCTCTTTCTAATCTTCTGGCATTCCTCCAAACATCATCTTCCCCTTCTCCCTTAATTCTATTTCTAATTCTTAATATAATAACTAAAATTATTATTACTATTACAACCCCAATAATCCATCCTAAAGCTCCCATTTAAAATCCTTTTTTGCATTTATTTTCCATTTCTTTAATTTGTTCGTTCATTGCACTTCTATCTTCGTCATTGATTCTTCCAACAATTCTAACTTTACAAGAGTTAGGGTCTGGGATTAATTCGACATCTGTGCCAGTAGCATAAGCTCCGTCTTTCTTGAGTTTGTATCTCTTACAAGTTTTACTTCCATCCGCATTCTCCTCACACTCAAACCCCATTTTTTTTGCCATTAATCTATCTCCTCACAAATAATTCTTCCTTTGTGATGTTTACAATCAAGATTAAATATAGAATATTTTTCTAAGGTTGGAAGATATTCAGGTATTCTTGGAAATATAAAGTCTCCGCCAACAAGCAATCTCGTTATAAGCCACGCCTTGCACTCTAAAACGCTATTCACTCCTCTTTTTATTTCTCCTTCAAAAAACAAAGTAGGGTATTCTTCAAGAAAATTTTCAAAGAGTTTTATTATTGGATTGTCAATTATTCCATGATTGTGATAATTTGTGCAATCTATTATTTTTATTCTTTTGTTAAGTTTTAATTCTGTGTTTAGTTTATAGATAAATTTATCCCATTTTTTACAATAGTCACAACCATCTCTAATAAAAAGTACCCTACCTTTAGTAAGTAATGGATGTATCATGTTATAAAATCTCCTAAAGGTTCTCCTTCTTTTAAATTAATTCGTGTTGATAAATTTTTTTCCACTAATGGAATTTCTTTAATCTTTATAAGATTTAGTGCTTCTTCTTCTGTGTAAGGAATTTCATCAATAATTTTTCCCCACTTGACTTTATTTCCTTTTATCTCGACGTTTTTATAAATAACAATCTTCTTGTTGAATTTGTCATTAACTCCAGATTCTATTGAAGATTCTGTTGAAACTATAACTCCAACTTTTTCTAGATATATTCTTAAAGGTTTTTTTCTTCTAAATATTTTCATTATCATCTTCTTCATCCTCCTCATCCTCATCTTCATATTCAAAAATAATCTCATCACCAAATAATTCCGTTTCAGTTTTTCTTCTCTCTTTAATTTTCCTTAATTCTTCGATATTTATTTCTGGTTCTTTTTCTTCGGTTTGGAGTATTGGTTCTGTTCTAATATTGTCTGGAAGGGCTTTTGGGATTTCTATTTCATCTGGATTTTCATGGGAAGATTTGTTAAAAGATATTTCAGGTTGTTTTGGAGTTGTTTTTATTTTTTGGGAGGTTATAGACCCTAAAGATTCTGAAGAACTTCCAAGTTCAAGAAAGACATAATAAAAAAACAAATCCTGGTCTTTAACAATTCTCTCACCTTCTTTATCTGATTTAGCTTTCTTAAATCTCTCCCATCCCTTTTTTAAAGGGTAATAAACAAGATGTTCCATACACTTGATTAAAAAGTTTGTATATTTCCTAATCTTTGGACTTTCAAGAAGATTAGTGCCACTATATTTATTAAAAGAGATTAATTCTATAGTTTCTAACTTTCCTATTGTTTCTTCTTCAATAGTATCAATCCTCAAATCCACTCTTCCCAAATTATCCAACATCCAGAAAAAAGCTCTACTGTATTTTTTTATATATTCATTTTCTTCTAAGACTAATAAATTTCTAACAATTATTCTAGCAGAATCTAAATGATTTCTAGCATCAAGACATTGTTGTTTAATGTCATAATCATCTTCAAAATTAATTGCTAAGAAAAAATCTCTTACTTTTAATTCTATATCGTGAACATCGATAGGACTATCTCTGAGTTCGACGAGGGATGATGGAAATGTTGAAGTTATCATTCTCTAATTTCAGATATTAATTTATTTATTTTTGGAAGTAATCTTTCATTCAATGTAAAGATAGATAATTTTCCATGTTTAAAGGCAACATTTTTCTTTGAAATCAAAGCCCTACTCCTCAAATGTTTTACAGCAGTCCATACTTTATCTTTATTGAGATTTGTTGATTCCATTATTTCTCTAACTTTGGCTTTTCCTCCACGCATTAAGATAGCTCTTAATACTTTCTTCTGCACATCTTGTTCAATAACCATGTTCTTATAAGCTCACCCTGATATATAAGGCTACCTGATATATCAGGGTGTATGTGAAACCCTTATATGTAAGGCTACCTGATATATCAGGGTCTATTGACTATTATTTTTTTCCTAACTTCTCTCCTGGCTTTACCATTATTTCTTTCGGGCTTTCTTCTACCACCGTCGTATGAACTTCTTTTGGTATTGTCTTTCTCGCCCATTCTATATCCCTTTGATTTTCATCTCTTGCCATTCTTTGTGATGTTTTTGATTTTTGTTCTTCTAATTCATCTAACATTTTCTTGTTAGCATCTTCTATTTTATCTGCTCTATCTTCAGCAATTTGTTTTTGTTCTTGAGAACTTACAACATCTCTATCTAACTGTCCAAGTTTTTTTACTATCTCTCCATGACTATCCATCACTAAACTTAATTCTGATTGTGAATTTTCAGATTGTGATTGCCACTTCTTTTTTGCAAGTTCCATATCTTGTAATTTGTTTCTCAACCCCGCAATGGTCTGTTCAAGATGAGCTTTATCTTCTCTTAATTTTCTGTTATCACCATCTAATTCTATAAACTTTTCTTTGATGTTCATTCTTCTTTCTTCACTCTCATGGTAGCTGTCATCTGTTTCGTCATAAGATAATTCTGGAATTGTCCACATTTCTAAATCTGGGATATATTTAAAATTTTCATCATAAGGTGTTAAGATTCTTCCTCTTCTAATTTGATTTCTTAGACTTTCTGGTTTATAAATTATATCTCTTAGTGTTGGTCCTTCTGCCCAGATTTCTCCAGACTTGCCCTGCATTGCAATATTTCCGTTTGTTAAAATTCTAAGGGTTTTAAATTTGTCAAAAACTTTCTTGTCATCTTTGTCAGAGATTTCTAATTTTTTTGCAAAGGTCGGGTCTTTCATCAATCTTCTGAATAACAGACTTAAATCATAAGAACCTTTATATTTTTTATTTTCTATTTCACGACTTCTCTCTTCTAGTTTTTTTATTAAGTCTATATCGTCGGTTATGTCTTTTTGTTCTGTTTGTTTTGCTCTTTTGTCTGCCTTTGTTTTTGAAATTTGGGCTTCAAGGGAACGGGAATATTTTGTAAGCTCTTTTATTTTTTTACTTTCTTCAACGTCTGTATCTAATTGTGTCAGAATTCTATCTTTTTTTTTAGTTCCAATTAATAAGTTCCAGATTGTTGTAGCAAGATTCATTGTTCAAAGTCTCCCCCTCTGTCCATTGGTTCTTTATATCCTGAATCTCTAAAGAGCAACCAGATGATTACCCCTATAACAATTATCACAATAATCCAAATCAACCAATTATTTTTTATGCTTGTCCAAGACAAGAAACCAAACCAAGATTTTTTTTCAATGTTTTTTGATAGACTGGTAACTATCTGGTCATCTGTTCTTACAGTCCATACTCCATAATCTGTTATTTCAAAGTCTACCATATTTCCTTCGCCACTCGCCATAAGTTCGTCATCATTATAAACAGTCCATGTAGAATTTTCTGTTAGTTCGATAAGTACTTTCTTCCCTTTAACCCATTCATTTTTGGGAGGAGTCATGGCTTTGTAACTTATTTTTTGGAGTACAATTATTGTTCTGTTTGTGGTTAAGTGTCCTTCCTTCACTGCTTTAATAGTCTTATTTCCAGATGTGGTTATTATATAAGGGCTTGTTATGATTATTTCGTTTATCATTATTGAGGCGTTAGGGATTGTTGTAATATTTAATATATCTCCTACTTGGTATTCGTTTTGTTCTGGTTCGATTGCTATTTCAATTTCTTTTTTTGAAATATTTATTGTATTGACTATATTATCATAACCCTCTGCTTCTCCTCTTAATTCATAAATTTTAGTTACGTCAAGTTTATAAGGAAAAGATTTATCAGAATTATTTAAAGGAGAGATAGGGATTGCATTAATATATAACGAAGGATTTTCTACCAAGTTTCCAGACTTATTGTCTATTAGTTGGATTATGACTTCATCTCCATTATAAATGTTGTCAAGTTCTGGAGTAAATTTAAATTTTAGTTCTGTTCCAGGAATAGTGCTGGTCGAACTTGATATTTTAACTTCTTGTCTAAAGGGTGCAAATAAAGGAGCTCCCAAGTAAGTGAAAGTTGAAATGAAATCTGTGTTTCCATATTTTATTGGTTTTAATTCATAAGTATAAATATCTCCACTTAATATCACATTCTGACCTTCAAAATATTCATTAAATACAGGGCTTACTTCTAAATTCTTTTGAACGTTAGAGCATGTAAAACTATACGACTGATTTAAATTCATAATGGAAGCAGATAGAGAACAACTAGGGGGTCGGCTAAATGTAATATTAGTAGAAGGGTTAAGATTAGCAGAAACTATAATATGTAATGCACTTGATAGGGTGACTATTTCACCATTATCATCAAATCTAACCTGCACTGAAATTGTTGGGTATTCTCCGACCTGTGCATCTTTTGCATTTATTTTTAGGGGGATGTCCTTAACTTCTCCAGGATTGAGTATTCCAGTCTCAACATCTCCAAAAGAAATTATATTATTTTCTTCACTAAATTCTATGGATTGGATATTTATAGTGTTAGGATAGTTAGAGGGCATAATCATTGTCAATTTTTTATCATAAGTATTGCCTTGTTGAACATTTATTCTTTTAGAAGTTGGAAAAGAAATTAAAGAAGTTGGTTGTTGGTCTTGACCTTCGACTAAGAAAAAGATTGGTACTGAATATCCTGTTCCAAAAGAAAGAGTTCCAGAATGAAGTCCAGGGGGGGCAGAAGAGCTTAAATCTATGTCAATTGTTTTTGTTCCAGAATTAAAATTTGTTTCTGTAGTTGAAATGTAATCTGTTTCTCCTGTTAATGTGATTGTTGTTGAATTTCCAGTGTTAGTACATTGGGTTGAGATTTGTTTTGTGTCTCCAAAATTATAAGAAGCAGTCAGTGAATCTGGATTACATGAAACATCTGCCAATACTAATGGTAAGCAGAGAGTTACAATTATTATTGTTAGTATTCTAAATTTCATTTTTAGTCAGTTTTTAAGCTAAAGGCATGAAGCTGATACCTACTTGAATAGCTATTATGATAGAGAGGATAATTAAAATCCATTTGATAGGTTCTTTGATAACTTTTAAAACAATGTAAACTATAATTAATATAATGAAGATGCTAAAAACCTTGCCTGTTCCAGCATTAAGATTTAAATTTTGTAAGAAGAAGTCTGTTAATTTAGAGATAATAGAAGTAATCTCACCAATAATATTTGTCACATCCATTTTGTTACCACTACGTTATTGTTGTTTTTAAATGTTTCTACTGTAATACATTGTTGCGTTAGAGGGTCTTTTGTTCTACTAAACAAATTGTATCATTATGGTCTCCATTATGACATACTAAACAAATTGCTATCTTTGTAAATCCTCTTGATTTAGACATACCAACACTATCATAACCAAAAATTATAATCCTCCCATTCTGATTTAATATTTTTGATAACTGATTTTTAATTTTTGTAAAACTTCCTATGTATTTCCCATCATATTTTTCTCTTGATTTTCTTAAATTATATGGTGGGTCTAAAATTATTGTATCAAACTTCATATTTGTAGTATTAACAAACTCCATAGCATCACCATACCAATCTGCTAACATTTCTTTATTACTATCAACCCTAAACTCATCAACATTAAGTTTTGTTTTTCCTGCAAATAAATTTAAACATTTTCCTTTACACCATTTTTCTGTCCATAATTTTAATTGTGGTTGTTCAAAAGTGAACTTCTTTGGTGGTTGTGATAGATATGTAAAATTCATAAAATAATAAAAACAAGACCAGTTTTAAATGTTTTGGTTAAGACCCCCTAACGCAACAATGTACTACTGTAAATTTTTTACCGTCACTATTTATAAATTAGGAAATTCTTTGATATAAATGGTAAAAAGAAAAGGCAGTTCTTGTAAAGCAATTAATATTAGGAAAGTTTGTATGAATCAGAAGTCTAAAAAGTGTAAAGTCATTAAACGTAAATGTAAAAAATAAAGATGGTAAAAACAAAATTTAAAAAAAGATTTAATCTTTATCTGAAAAATTCGATTCCTTTAATTGCGTTTTATGTAGTTGTTCTTTTTTTAGCTTTTAATAACTCTGGTTTTAAAATAGAACTTATCTTTCCTCTAGGAATCTTTATTTTTCTTGTAGCATTGGTGTCTGTATTAAAAACAAAGAAGATTATTTCTCCATTTTTAGTTATCCCAATAGCTACATCCTTTGCTAAAGTGATAGGTAATTATATTACTAATTATACTACCAATATTACTGCAATAGTAATCCTAGCAGTTATTGGTCTTGCATCTGTCTTAATAGTTAAATTTTATGAGAGCTATTTTGAATAAATAACAGGAGGAAAAATGGTTAAAAAGAAAGATAAGAAACTTTTAATGACTGTTCTTATTGTACTTGGAGTTATTGGAGGAATAATCTTCTTGGGGAGTTTTATCTTCACTGGTTTTTTTGGTATTTGCACACCTTTTGAACCTGTAAGTGGAACAAGCCAGGCTATACTTGATAATATAGAACTTAGATTTGGAAGGATTTCAAGTGCTGATTTTGAAGCAGAGGTTTCAGGACTTACAGACTGTCAAACAGAGATAATAGAAAATGTGAAAGCTGATGCAGTAGGTATAGTAAATAATGTCCAAGTATATTTCCAAGATGCAGAGTTAAAATATTATTGGTGTGATGCGGATAATAAAGTAATATTAAGCTCAAGCAAAGTAAGTGATGTTGAAAATTACTTTAACTCATTGTATACTTGTGTAAGTGATGAACTTACTACTTTATTTCAACAATAAACAGCAGGTTAAAAAATAAATTTTCAGGAGGAAAAATGATTAAGAAAAAAACGATAAAACAATTAAACAATGTAGCAATGTGGGTTTTAGTTGTTACTGGTTTGGCAGTTTTGTTAAGCCAAATTGGACTTAATGTTGCATCATATATCCCAGTTGGAACTTTTACAACAGCAGTGATGTGGGTTATTGGAGTATCAGGCGTTGTTGGTCTAATTGGTATGTTAAAGAAAAAGAAATAATTTATTAATTTTTATTTTTTAGTATTTGATTAATTTATAATCTAAAATTAAATTTTCAGGAGGAAAAATGGCAAAGAAAAAAGGTTGCAAGTATGGGAAATTAAAAAACCCTACAAAGACAAGAAAGTGTAAGAAAAAAAGAAAAGGTAAAAAGTAGTTTCAATTTTAAGGTTTTGGTAGTTATCCTTTAGTTCATTATTCTTAATTTCTAAAACTACCTTTCATACTTCATCCCATTTTATGTAGGTTGCTTTCCCTCACAGGTTTTTAGTCAGTTCTCCTGTGAGGTTTTACACTCTGCATTAATATATTTATAAATACTAAATTTAAAATCCCTGCAACAATTAATATTTTTATTTTCTCCCAGAAAGGAACAAAGATTATTAACATTATTATTATAGAACCTATTAAAGCTCCAATTGTTAGAATTATATTTTCTTTAGTATCTAATTTCATTTGACTTCAACATAATAATCTCCACATTTATAATAATTACAACCTCTGTTTAATCTTTCTAATTCTGTTTCGCAATAAGGTTCTTTAACAAATTTTTCTCCATCAAATTCTCCATCATCATAACAGTAAAATCCTTTGTGCAAAAATCCTTCGTAAGAACATTCGCAGTTTTCATCAAGCCATTCTATTGTTAAATTTTGTTTTGAAATTGTTTTATAATGGATTTCTTCATGGTCGCAACGATTAATTTTTATAGTGGTGTTACCTATTTGAATATTATCTATTTCACTACTACTAGCATTTAGTACAGAAACTACAATAGTAAAATTTGTATCTTGTAATGGACTAGAGCAATCTTTTAACTTTTCTAGATTTAATCTACTTATTTTTATTTCTCCAAACTCAACTTTTTCACATTTTTCAAATGTTTTATTGTTTTTCCAAGTTTCATTATTAATAATAATTGCATCGTAAAATTCATTCCAACATTCTTCTTTATAAATTGTAAAAGTAGTAAAATCTGAAAAAGGCAAAACTCCAAAATATGCTAGAACACCAATCACTATTACTGCTGCAAGAATCTCCCAGCCATAAGTCATCAAAAACTCCATAGCTGCTTGTGATTTTTTTGTTTTCATTTTAATCCTCTAAATTTTGAATCATTAATAAAGCCACTGCAAATGTGACTGCGTAAATAAGAGTTAAAAACCAAAGATGAAAAGGAGAATTTGCAATTATCGTAAATAGATTTGCTATGAAAAAAATGGATGTGATTATTGATAAAATTATAACCATTAATACCCGACATGAATATTTTATGTTTTCTTCTATATTATTTTTTAAATATTTTTTGGTTTCCATTTTGTATTTAGCTCAAGAGATTTAATACTCAACCCCCATATCTGGTTTATCAAAATTAAACTTTCTTGGATGCTTTAAAAAAGCTAATAATCTTCTTTCCAGTAATTCTAAATCTTGTCCTCTCCAAATCTTATCTTCTCCATCTGTGAAATCAGGATTAATTCCAACTCCTTCATATCTCCTCCACCAATAGATTATTCTTTTTAGTTTTTCTTCTCGTTCCATTTTCAGTTTATTCCAAAAGACTTAACCAAATAAAGCCATTAGTTCCCCCTTTGATATTCTATTATAAATTACTTTAGGATTCTTCAATATGAAAACAGGATTTTTCCACCAAAATAAAAATAAAAAAACTCTTTTCCAATAAGGTTTAAGCTCTAATCCAGTTATAACTATTTCATTATCTTTAATAACCACATCTATACTTCTTTCTTTATTTTCAAATATTACTTTTACCATTTTTAGTTTATTTTAAAAGATTTAATTTAATCTTTTTTCCTGTGTAAATTTAATTTTTTCTCTGTGTAAAAAAGTGATTTTTTTGAATTTCCAAAATCCAAAATTTCTGAAGGGTTACCCACATGGAAAAAATTATCTATCCTCACCGTCGCTGTATGGAGGTCAACATTTATTAAGTAGATTGCCTTTTTACTATTATAATGGAGGTACAAAAAAATGGAAACTAAAGGAAAGCTAATTGAAGATTTTGAAGCTTGTGAACAGACACCACAGATTTCAATATTGCAAATGGAAGATATGTCTATGAATAGTATTTCACCATCTTGGGCAAAGTCAATAACTGAATCTTTTAATTGTAAGTTAGATAAAAGTTTAATCAGAACAGGACATGCGTATAGAGAACAAGTTAGAGATGAAAAAGAAGAAAAGGTGACTGTATCAAGTCTTGCTATAAGTATTTGTGAACAACTCAAAGTAGAACCTGATAAACAATTAATGCATACGGCTTCATGTATGAATGGAATGGGAAGTATGCTAAGGTTAGAAACACAAGCATGTTGCAAGGTTCTTAGAGCTAAGTTTGGAATGGAAGCTGAATACTGATTTTCCATTATTTTTTTTTGCAAATTTCCTATCATTTTTCCCTTATTCGTAAAAACTCCTTAAGTTCTTTTTTCATTTCTTTAATAGCTGTATAATAACCATCCCACCATATTGCACCTAGTTTCTTATCTTTATCTGCTATCTTTCGCATTTCATCTTTAGTTAGAAACTTATAATTTCTAGGTATTTTTCCCATTTTATCCTTGCTTAAGATGATGAAGTAATACATCAAACAATTTAATTATCTCATCAATATCAAAAATACCTAAGTCTAAACATTCTTTTTTAAATGCTAAGTATTTTCTTACCATTCCTTTATCATCAATTTCATCAAACTTCATCTTTCCTTCCTTTTAGTTAATTTATTTTTCTTGATTATCCTAGGCAAAATAACACTATCATAAAATATAAACATTACAAAAGCACCAAATAAAAATGAAAATAATAAACTTAAAAAACCATTAGTCCCACAATCACATTTACAATCAGTACAAATTGGTAATGTTTTATTTAATTCATCAACTGTTTGCAGACATTCACTATATTCATTTATAAAACTATTATCGAGAGTAATATTAATACTTTCATATTTAATAGCAATTATAAATAAACTTCCAAATATCAAGATACAAATACTTGCCATCATTAAAGTATATTCAAATCTCATTTCATCTTTCCCTTCTTTTAGTTAATTTTAAATCAGCAGTCTTTACCTTAACAGACCTACCAGAACGTTTCAAGCCTTTGTTAAGTACATCTCCACTCCCTGTCTGGACAGTTTGTTTTGTCTGCTGATTATATTTTTTATAGAATTCAAGTTTTCTTTCTAACATAATAATCCTTTCATCTTTCCTAAAGACTTCATTAATCAATCTCCTTATTTTGTGTTCTAATCCTCTTACTATATCTTCCAGTCTTTTATCAAGTTGATTTATCTCTATTCTTAATCCCTTTCTGATTATCTTAATATCTTTTATTTCTTTCCTTAATTTATTAATTGTTTCTTGTTGTTTTTGTGTCATTTTATCTTCCACCTTTTCCATTTAATTCATCTCCTGCAAGTTTATCTAAATCATTTACTTTGATTAAAAGATAATCCATTTCTCTATCATCAAAATCTCTTTTAGATTTTATTGATGAAAGTAGAAAACTCTTTTTATTCAACCTCTTTATAAATTCTTTGACATGTTCTGTTACTTGAGGATATTCTCTACATTCACTACATTCTTTTATTCTCTCACTTAAATTGAAAGTGTCCTCAGGTTGCAATTTAATAGATTTAAGTCTTCTACTCGTAGGTAGATTCTCAGAAATCTCCTGAGGACTATTATTTTCAATAGGGTTACTTTGCCCTATTGGACATAAATATTTATTATCTTTTTCTTGTTTCATTTTAGGATAACCATAACTTCTTCCATAACCTTTTTTATTATCTTTTTCTTTTAATTTAAAACATCTCGTCTAAAGTATCAAAGACTTCCTGCGAAACAAACTTTATTTCTCTTAGTCTGCCCCCTGCTCTTCCTTTATTTTTATATTTAGATTCTATTATCCCATAATTTTCAAAAGAACTAATTAATTGAGATATTCTTGGGGGAGTAAAATCTTTCATCATTGATGATAAATCTGATGGGAAAATTGTTTTTTGTTTTAATTGTAATTCTAGTAAATTTTTAAGAAATTCCTTTTCAGATGTTTTTAAACCATTAAGAAAATCTCTCCACTCATCAATTTTTAAATCATTTTTTATTTTGTCTATAAATGTTTCTGAAAAATCATTTGAAAGTATACATCTTAATGTCATAGTTAAAACAGTCCTGGCAGAAGAATCTTTTCCTCCAATTGCACATATTTTTTTAAGGGTGGCTTCAGGTATTTCTGGTATCTCTTGTTCTATGCCTTCTAACCTTCCTTTTATAATATCATATAATTCTAGTGCGTTGTAAGATTTAAAATCTACTCTCTCAAAAAATAAAGTTTTTAGTGCATCTTCAGGAATGTCGTTATAAATTGTTCTTTTATTGGTTATTATTATTACAGGACAATTGGTTTCTCTGTAAATTATGTTTAATGTATTAAAGAGATTTGTAGGGTCGATTATCTTGTTTACTTCATCTATAATAATTATTCTTGGATTTTGTTTTAATTTATTTATTGATTCGTTTATCAGTCTCTCGGTTGTTTTACAATTCAAATCAAAAATTGCTCTGAATGTTTTAAATGCTGTGTTGGTTGTAGCACCTGAACTAAAAACATTACAATTATTTTCTTTTATTATTTTTTTTATTGTTGTAGTTTTACCACTACCAGTAACTCCAAATATAAGTAAGTTAGAAGCAACCCCCATTTTTTTAAAATTCTCAAACACCTTCTCTATAGATTTTATTTGTTTATCTCTATGTAAAACTTTTAGTGGTTGATAATTTTCAGTTAATTCTCGTATCATATATTAAGATGTAAGTATTATAGGTATTTAAATGTTTTGTTTCATAAAATGTAATTTTAAAATGGTAAAAGCAATAAACACTTTAACACTTAAATATAAAAGGTCTCCTGACACGCACGTAGGAAAAGTGTTAAAGTGTTTCTGGGAAGTCATTAAGTCTTTAGTATAATTTATATTTAAAGTATATAGTATAATATAATATAATATAATATAGAAAAATTTATAAATAATAATAATAAACACTTACACTTTAACACTTAAATGCAAGAAATAATATTAAAAGAATGAAACCGTTGCATTCCTTCAGAACACTTTAACACTTGCCGTATGTGCGTGAACAAATTTAAACCCATTTTCCAAAATACTTAAATTTTAGGTTTTTAGACCTTTAGAAACCAAAATACACTTTAATGGTGTAAATAGACCCCTTAACTTCTCATGAAACTTAAACCAATCTCTTAACATCACCCTTTCCAGAATAACTAATAATTTTTAATTTTTCAAGAATTTTTATTGGATAATAATATTTTGGGAAATAAACCTTGGTCCTGTTCTTCCAGACATCATTTTTCCAATCTAATCCCATCTTTTTAGCAATTTCATAGCAAGAAATCTCTTCATTTACATCCATTTTTTTAATTACCCTAATCATAGCATTCAAATCTTCTTTTTTAACGTGGTGTTTACTCCAGGAGACTATATGAGTGACCTTATCTTTAATTGGAACATTGATTCTAAAATCATTATCAAAACCTAAATATACTCTAATATCTCCAATTCCCTTCCATCCTGAAATTATTTCTATTTCTAATTTAAAATTATCTTCTTTTGCTTTTGGATGAAAATGTTCATAAGCCTCTAACACTCCTTTTAAGATAAATCTTGTCTCAATATCTTTGACTCTACCAATCCTATTTTCAATATAATTTCTAAAAGTTTTACTGGATTTTATTCCAAAAAATTCACTAGCATCTCCTTGTTTTTCAATAGTTTCAACTTCCATTTTTTAATTTGACTGCAAATATATGTTTTTTTGTTCCATCTTTCCAATCTTTTCTTGTCCAACTTTGACCTCTACGAGTTACACTTTTTCCTTGGGTCATCCCCAAATAATCCCAATTGTCTGCTTTGTAAATATTTCCATTTCTAGGAGGTTCAACAAAAGTTATTATTCCTAAGAGAATATCTCCATATCTTTTTTTATAATCAACTTGAATTTTATTTCTTAGTAATTTTAAAACTTGTGTTGCTTGATTTTTATAAGACTTTACAATCCTAAAAACATTATTATTCACAAATAATTTTTCATCATCTGTTTGAAAATATTTTCTAAATTTCTTATAATTAATTGGTGGCGAATTAACTCCGATAATGCCGACGATGTTTCCATCTCTTTTAACAAAATAATTTAATTGTCTTCCGATTATCCCCTTACTTTTTGGATAATGTTCTAAGTATAAACTTGCAAATAATTTATTACCTTTGTTTGTTAATTCTAAGATTAATCCTTTTTGGAATAAAGATGTTTGAGATAATAATTCTTTTTTTGTGAAATCACTGACTGCCAACATTCCACTATGTCCACCATTCTTTTTTGGTTTTTTATCGTAACATTCCTGACAGTAAAATTTCCCCCAGACCTCTATACATCTTTTTGTTTCTTTACAAATAATACATTTTTTATTGCTTTCCGCAAATCCCATCTTAACAAAAACAAATCCATTTAAATTTAATTCCAACAATAAAAGCCCCAAAAATAACTGTTGCCCCTTGTAGTATTTTTAAAATTACTTCCCCGAATATTTCATCTTTTTTCATTTTAACATTCATATAAACTCCAAAATCTTGATTTATTACAATAATTTTCAATTTCAGTATATATAAAATAATAAGTTGTTAAATTCCCATCTTCAGAAACACTTACACAAGTATCTATATTCATTGGGTAGTCTTTAGCATAACTTTCATAAATAAATTCTTCTCCATATTTAGATTTACAAAAATCATTATAATCATCATCAGTAATAATATACTTACAAGCTATAAAAAGAAGAAAAGCAATCATTAAGAGAGCTATTAACAAAATTATCATTTTTTCAATCTGTGCTTTTTTGTTTTCCATCTTCAAATATTTCAACTTTTTTTAATGAACTCCAAGGAATAATTAATAATTTATCTTTACACATAAATCTAATAACATCATCAACCCTATCTAAGTTTTCAAATTCAACATTCTCTTGACCCCCGCCCAAATAAGTTAAAGTTGCTTTTCCTTCAATTTTTATTTTTGCCATCTTTATCTCCAAAATATTTTTCTTTAAAATCATCATCAATCTCTGCCATATTATTTTTTACTAAATCTTCTGCATAACCTGAACAGACACTCAAGGGGTGATTGCAATGTTTACAAATTAATCTTTCTCTTGAAAATGGAAATACTGCTTTTAATTCCTCTTCAGTATATTCTGAATCTTTTCCACAATTGCTACATTTTTGTATCATTTTTTTAACATCTTCTCCATTTTTAATAAACAATCTCTAATCTCTTCACCCTCTTTTGTAAGTTTTAAAACATAAGGTCCTTTTCCATTTTTTATTTTTAATATTATTCCTAATTCCACAAGTTTTGTAATTATTACTCTCGCATTAGATTCATGAACATTCATCCTTCTACATAAATCTCTAATTTTTTCTCCACCATTAATCATAGTCACAATTTTAAATGCGTACCCTTTACGACGGAGTATTGATGATGTTGCTGTTGTTCTTTTCATTTTAACTTATTTTCAACCCTCATTGTTATAATTATTAAAAATGTCAATCCCAAAAATATATAAAATACTAATAATGGATAACCTATTGCTTCATTTATATTATGTGCTAATTTGCAGGAATCATTGCAATTTTCAGTATTATTGTATGCGATTGTTACAAAATGTGGAAAATGAGAAAAGTATTCTACTCGACTATCAATACCATAAAAATTATTTATCTGAACGTGTACCTGTTCGTGCATCACTCCTAAAAACAAATAACACGCTAAGAATACAATACTGTAAAATATTAAATATTTCATTTTCCTTTCTCCAATAATTCAGGATTTTCATAGATATTTCCTAATATCCTTACCTGCCATAATGCTTCATCTTCTATATCTAGGTCTGATAAGTTCATGTAAGAATCATCAATTTCATTACATCCAATGATAAATCTTCCTGCTTCAAACTTTATTTCTCCTACATAAGAAAAATTATTAATTTCAAATGTAACAATGTCTCTTTCATAGATTTCTTTTCCATTTTTATCTTTAAGACCTGTAAATTGTTCTATAGATATTATTTCATCAATCCCTAAAGATTCTTTTAATTCCCCTAATATTAAATTATTTATTGGAATAATTACGCAACAATCAATATATTTTTTCTTATACCTTATTCTAAATTTTATTTCTCTCATTTTTTACTCCCAAACCATATTGAAACAGACAATCCTGTAGCTATCCCTAAAAGATAAATACCCCATTCAGGGAGATAAAGACTAACTATAATTCCTATTACAATTAAAATCCCTGCAATCAATAATATTAAAAAGTTTTTTTCCATTTTATTTTCTTTTTCCATTTTAACTGCAATTCCCCTGAATAAAATTATTTATATAAATAGTAAAATTATTATTATTATCATTAAAATTATCTAAATAATTTGAAGGTTTAAATTCATATTCATTTTCAATTGTAACATTATTAAAATTTTCAAACGTATTATTAATATCAGTTTTAATCAAACCATCCAACTTTCCATCATAAAGAGCATAACCAATTATTCCATGTTCTAAGACGATTGCAATCAAGATTAT
>Ga0255055_10000325_pt1 | contig 37027 bp, 33 predicted proteins | sample JV7_2_27_MG_FD_188633 | JGI IMG/M metagenome (GOLD analysis project Ga0255055, IMG submission 188633) | Seawater microbial communities from Jervis Inlet, British Columbia, Canada - JV7_2_27 | ecosystem: Environmental > Aquatic > Marine > Inlet | place: Canada: British Columbia | collected... | reverse complement strand
TGGTGGTCATCGGCCAGTAGAATTTTTACGCTCATGGCACGCTCTATTCTCCTGTATTTTCGATGCTGCAACTCAGCGGCACTACCATGGTAACATGGGTGCCACGGCCGGGTCCGGATTTGATTTCAAGATGTCCGCCAAGGGGGCTAAGGCGTTCGCGGATGCTGAAAAGTCCAAAGCCCCTGGAACCGGTTTCGGTGGCTTCAAGCTCAGAGCTGTCGAAGCCGATACCGTCGTCTTCGATGTCGATGCAGATGTCATTGTCATCTTTTCGAACCGAGAGGGTTGCGCTGCGGGCGCGGGCGTGCTTGACAATATTGAACAACAGCTCGCGTGCCGCCTGGAACACAATCACGCGGCAGCCGTTATCCAGCGGCTTGGACCGGCCGTCGTCTTTAAGTTCGATCCGCAGACCGTGCTTTTCCCGGGTCTGGTTGATCAGCCATGCCAGGGCCGCCTCCAAACCCAGCTCATACAGCACCGGTGGGCTCAACTCAAAGGTCAGCGAGCGCGTGTCTTGAATCGTCTGCTCGATATACTGCCGGATGTCGTCTAAAGCTTTGGCGGCCGTTTCGTTTGAAGCTGAGGCCTGGCGCAATTCCGCCAGCTTGATCTTGGTGACAGCCAGGGTCTGGCCGATGCGGTCGTGCAGTTCGGTGGCGATGTGCCGCCGCTCGCGTTCCTCGGTCAGCAGTAATTCGGACGAAAGTGAACGCAACTTGTCCTGTTGCTCCAGTAGTTTTTTCTCGTTGTATTTTCGCTCTTCAATTTCAATATTTAAAAGCTCAATTGCCGAAACGAGCTCGGCCGTGCGATCCTCCACCCGCCGTTCCAGTTCCCGGTGAGATTCTTGCAGAGCTTCCTCGGCGCGAACCCGCTCGATGGAGGTGCCCAGCTGCATGGCCGCCCCCTCGAGTAGCTCAATGGCCTCCGAAGTGAAAATTTGCCGGCGGGGGTCGACCACCTGGATCAAACCCAGGATCTTATCCCCTAGGCGAATGGGTACGAGGGCCACCGACTCATATCCAAACCGGTTGCACACATCGCAGATCTGGGCTTTTTCCTCCGGCGTCAGAGTCGTCAGAAAGCGCGAGGTGCTGTCGATGCAGAAGGATCCGGCTTCGGTGAAATACGGGTGCTGAAGTTCGGTCTTGTGCAGGACGACATTGGCACACATGCAATTTACGGAATCGATGGTGTGAGGATTCTCGGATTCATAAAATTGCTGACTAAACCCCTCGAATGCCTGGTAAGGGATATTGCCGTCCTCATCTAATATCCGCATCCCTACAGCCGAGCAGTTTATTAATCGTCTGATCTCGTGGATAAATTCATTTAGCATAGGGCGCATTTCGTTATAGCGGTTGGCAATTTGCAAAAATTGGTGGGAAGCCTGTAGTTTTTTTTGTGCCGTTTTCCAGTCCGTGACATCTCTGGTGACCGCTAAAATATGGGGCTCGGCGTTGAGCATGATCACCTTGGTGGATAACAATCCGGTTATCACCTGGCCATCTTTGCGTTTAAATTCGGCTTCAAAGTTTTCCAGCTGGCCCTCTTCTTGCAGCCGGGCAACCATTTTTTCGCGATCCTTGGGATCATGCCAGATATTGACATCAAGCGATGATTTGCCTTTGATCTCTTGTTCAGAATATTTGGATAAACGGGTGAAACCTTCGTTAACATCTATTATCAGACCGTCATCCAACCGGCTGATCGTAACCGCATCCGGGCTGGTTTGAAATACGGTTCGGAAGCGGACCTCACTTTCACGTTGGGCCTTCTCTGCCTGTGCGCGCTTGTTAATGTGCTGAACGAAAGGGCGGAACACAAAAAAGTAAAGCACGGGAGAAATAAGCAGGATCAGGATAAAAGCATCAATAAAGGCCCAATTCCAGACAGAGAGGTGGTACCACGGGCGAATGGCAAGCATCACAATGGTTTCAGCCAGAAACACACACAGCGCGATAGCAATCAATAGACGCCAATGCGATCGGGTAATATACGAATCTTCGGATGGCCAGCAGTTCGAATCCTGAACGGCTATTTTTCCTAATTTAACGGATTTTAAATTTTCAGAATGGTTCATGGACCATACCCCCCTGGATACGAGGCCCGGGATGCGTTTAGGGATCCTCACCCCCTCCGCTCATGTTCTCCTTCGGAGGGAATTTAGTCTCTTGAAGATCTAAATAAAACGATAAAAATTATTATTTGAAGAAAATTAGGAAACGTAGGCGGTTGAATGTCACTCCTCCAGGCCGGACTTGAGCACCCCAACTCAGAATCCAGCCAGCCACCTTTGTATATTCTTTTTCTTCATATTTCAAACAAATTAAGTTTATTACATTTATTTTCCTGTTATCCTTTGGCGTCCAGCTTCGTTGCAGGAAACTCACAAACGTAATCCGACACCAGTCCGTTGAAAGAAGAGGCAAAAAATATGCCACTGTTTCTGAAAGGTCCACCGATGAAAGCTGTAAGTGCGATATATTTTTGCTTTTTTAGATATATGATTAGCAATTAAAAAATCCAGCACAAGGAAATTTAGACGACAAATTGGGAAGATCATCAAAGTAAAAGGGGATTTAGCCAAGGCGGGGGGTTGCGCCATTGCAGGTTCACATGATTGCAAATTTATTCCAATGGAATTATTTTTTTTAGTCAACTCGCATTTGATAAATTTTTAATGCCAATTGGAAACCATTTTTTATTCAAATATTGTGAAAATAATTACCTAAATTTCTGTAATTTATTTCACAGTTTGTCAGGAATTTAAGGAATCTTCGGAAATTGAATAGGCGTTCAGTAACTTTAGGTAAAATTAAGGGGACGTTCGTGCAGAACGTTCGTAAGTGTTGAATAATAATAAACCCTCGGAGCATTTTGTCTCGCTAATCTCAGCATGACCTGTCGAGCACAAAATAAATCCTTCCGCTAAGCAATTTCTGCACGAACGTCCCCTTTATATGAAATTGCCCGGCAAAAAAAAATCCTAGTTTTAAGATCGAATCGAAATGATATTTCTTACTTGGATAATATAAGCATCAGGGGGCCAGAACAGCAAATATTTTGATTTGCAAGGGGGGAGGAGCGGTTAGTTCTACGATGTGGATCTAGATTATATGAAACGGGGGTACGTCCGTGCAGAAGGTTCACAGCTATTTTTTATTCGTCGATTAGGCGGCAGAAGCTGTTGATCCTTTCCGACACGTCTGTTTTCCTGCATTCATTGGCAACCGTATCCTTTGCTTTTGAGCTCAGGTATTTTCGGCTGCCAGCCACGGTGCGTATTGCATGGGCCAGTTCCTCAAAAGCGCAATCCTTCAGTAAATAGCCCGATACGCCCGCTTTAATCGCTCCCATCACAAACTGACGGTCGGAATGCATTGAAAAAGCAACAACTTTTGTGCCGGGGAATTCCTCAACAATCCGGCGGGTGGCCTCGATACCGTTCACCTCGGGCATGTGGATGTCCATGACAATAACATCGGGCCTGAACTTGCGGGTCAGCCGGACAGCGCTGCGACCGTTTTCCGCCTCGGCCACTACCTCCATTTCGGGTTGCTTCTCAATTAAGGAACGCAGGCCGTTCCGCATGACCTTGTGATCGTCGGCGAGGAGAATTTTTATACCCATGGCACACTAAACTCCTTAACGTTCTATGTTGCAAAACAGCGCCAGCACCGCGGCAACACAGGTTTTTCTTGCCGGCGGATTCTGATCAAATTTTAAGCCATCCGCCGGGGGCTCAGAAGCGCATGTACGCGGAATATCACACAATAGGGCACAGAAATCGTTAATCTATTGTTGATTACCCATAATGCCGTGCGTTGCAGCCGATATTTTTTCCGCGTATACTCTGATAACGCTTCACGGTGAGGTTTTTTTCCCCTCAATATAAAATTTTTTTCATTTTTCGTTGATGCCAATTATTATTGGAAAAAAAAGCTGTCTTTAAACGTTATACAGACAGATGCAAAAAAATTAACGAATAAAATTGACAGTCCCAACATCACACAAGGGGTAACTTTTCTTATTGACAACCAAAACCGATGATTTTATCTCACATGGGAAAAATTATTCAGGTATATGCAATTTAAAATGGTGCGCTCTGAGTAAAGGATGGATGTAATTCTTATTTCCATATCTTTCGGGAGTTTTTCAACACCTCGGCCAATGGATGCAATCCAATAGTGACTTACTCAAGCAAAAATGACAGTACACTGATCCGTCTTGTAGCAAACAACGATCCTGAAGCATTGAGTGTATTATACGATCGATACAAGACACTCGTTTTCAGCCTGGCTGTAAATATCGTCGGTAACCCTGAAGCTGCGGAGGATATTACTTTAGACGTTTTTACGAAGGTTTGGGAAAAGGCAGATACGTACCGTTCGGAAAAAGCAACCGTAAAAAGATGGATATGCAGTATTACCCGATACCGATCCATTGACACGCTACGCCGCCGCAGCGCCCGACCGAATTCCGGCAACCCCCAATGGTCTGATTTTTCCCCTGATACATTGCCGGCCCAGGATAATCCCGAAGAAGAAATAGAATTGGCGATGATCCGCCGAAAAGTCACTGAAGCCGTATCAAAACTCCCCGAAGAACAAAAAGAGCCTTTGGCATTAGCCTATTTTAAGGGGTACACGCACAGCCAGATTGCAGAGATATTGAACGAGCCTCTGGGCACAATCAAAACAAGGATTCGACTCGCGATTCAAAAGCTTCAAAAGGAATTAAAAGTCGATGAGGGTATGAATGATAGATCCAAATTCAAATTAGATACGTATAGTTAGAATGAGAGCTAAGGATTAAATTTATACGATGGATCATAACCAAATATATGAATTATTACCGGCCTACGCTTTAGGCTGTTCAGATGACGAGGATGCCAGCGTTGTTTCCGATCACCTTGCATCGTGTGATAAATGCAATGCGCGATTGTCAGCCTCTCAGCGTACCGTTGACCTTTTGTCCTTCGGAGCCCCTCGTGTTAATCCCCCGGATGCACTTAAAAAGAAATTAATGAATAAGATTCAGCCAAAAATATTAATGGACAATAAAATTCAGAGGCCGGCTAAACGTCAAACATGGGGGACCTTCTGGCAAAAATTTTCCCCTGTTTGGGCAATTGCCAGCCTGGCGATTATTAGCGCCCTTACCGTCAGCAATCTGGTGCAATGGCATACCACCAAAAAGTTGAATGGTGAGGAAGTTGCCCAAGAGATGTTAATCTTAAAGATGAAAGGAACAGCCAAGGCACCAAACGCCGATGGCACGCTTGTCATTGGGCATAATCGTTTACGGGGGGTTTTAGTTGCAAGTGACCTGCCGGTTCCGGACAGGGATCACCAGTATCAGCTGTGGTTGATAAAAAACGGTAAACCGAAGAATGGCGGCGTTTTTTCCGTTACTTCAAATGGGTATGCGGTGGTTGAAGTCGTTTCATCGGTATCCCTTTTGGATTTCAAAAGTTTCGGAGTTACCTTAGAGCCTGCCGGGGGCAGTTTAAGCCCTACCGGTCAGCCGTTTATGGTTGGTTATCTGTAAAATATATTTTTCTCATCTTTTGCCATAATTTCAAATTCTGCGATATTTCATCCATCTAAAAATCTAATCCTTAGATAAATCCAAAACCAAACTTCCTGCGTAGTGGTCTGTAGAAAAATAATTAGGGAAAAAATAGTACCTATCAAACGTTGTTAAATTAGAAGATAAAAAAGTGAATAACTATCGTAGCGAAAGAAGGTGAAAGATATGACGAATCACATTAAAAAAATATCAATTTTTATTGTTTTAATATCGTTTATTTTTTCAGCATGTGCCAGTAACACCTGGGAGGAAAATCAGAAAGCCATCATTGGAGGGGTAGGCGGTGCTGCTGCTGGCGGCTTGATCGCATCAGCCTTTAATGCCAATACCGCCGGCGTTCTCGGTGGAATGATAGCCGGAGGGCTGATTGGCGGTGCGATTGGGAACCGAATGGATGCTGCCGACCGTCGTGAGGCCCATCAGGCAACCTATAGCGCTTTAGAATCTGCTCCCAACGGGACTTCAACCAGCTGGCGTAACCCCGATTCTGGAAAATCCGGCACGACAACGCCAACTCGCACCTACCAGGCGCAAAATGGGGAATCCTGCAGGGAGTATGAGCAGACGATCACTATTGGTGATGAAACCCAGGTGGCCTATGGAACAGCTTGCCGTCAGCCCGACGGAAAATGGCGCGTTGTCAAATAAAACTTTAAAAAAGTTAATGTTGAGGGAAAAAAATACCACTGCGGAGCGTCTTACGAATAGAAACGAAAAATTTTCGGTTAATAACGCCATATCGATAGTAGAGAAAAGACTACCGCTTTGAATATCTTGCCTACTACGCACGGCGACTCTGATTGAAAAGTTTCGAGAGCCCCAACCAATCAGATGAATTTTCAAAAACATTCTCCAGCATTTCTTTAAAAGGTATTTGCCCGCTTAAAACAAGGAGACAGATCATGTACAAAAAACGCTGGACCGTCATGCTGGTTATGGTTTGCGCCATAATCGCATTGAGCGGGTGTCAAACTGGAAAGTCGTTACTAAAAACGCAAAATGAAGGCCCTCAATTGCCTGAGGCGGCTTTGCCGACTTACATGGTTGGTGAATATTTTACATTCGACGACGGTAGCTCGAGGATGGTTGCCGCCGTATCCGGTGAATGGGTCACGTGGCAATACAAGACAGGAACTGTCACTAAAGGTTATCGAAATTTCATCATTCCCGCTCTCACCTGGACAAGTGTGCACAGGTACAGTGAGGGAAAAACCACTGCCTCTGCTGATCTGTTGTGGCCCCTTGCGGTTGGCAAGAAGGGGACGTACGATTTTCAGCAAACTATCTCAAAACATGATGCAACCGAGTCGAACGAACTGTCCAGAAGTTGGAGCTGTGCCGTGGAAGGGACAGAGCGGGTCAGCGTAGCAGCGGGAACATTTGACACTTATGTAATTGCCTGTAACCGTTATTCCAGCACCAGCCATAAATGGAGAGCCAGTCGCAGATTTTATTACGCCCCGGACCTCGGCCATTATGTTTTGCAGGAAGACAGGTATCGAAGTCGATCTGACAAGAAACGCGAACTGGTTTCTTACGGTTTTCGCAGCATCGTTCTACCCGAAAAGGACCAAATCAAGCTCAATCGGACGTTGCAAAAGGCACTGAGCAATAATGCAGATGGAATCGCCAGTACCTGGACCAGTACTACGGGTGAAGTTACGGCCATGCTGATACCGATAAGCAGTTATAACGTCACCAACGGGGAAGAGTGCCGCGAATACCATAGCGTGTATAACGTCAAGGGGCGTATTCGAAAAAATGTCCGGGTTGTGTGCAAACAGTCCAATGGACATTGGCAGAGGGTTAAATAGTTGATATTGCAGTAAATCATTGGAAAGGAGCAAGTCATGAAATATGTTGACGACAAATCACAAAAAAGCGAAGAAGAGGTAAAAATTGATCATGGACGGCGGAAAGCGCTTGCTAAACTCGGTTTTTTTGCGGTTATCACCTACTCGGCACCGTTGCTGCTGACCGTCAGTAAAGCGCATGCCAAAGGCGGTTCCGGCGGTGGTCACGGCAGAGGCCGAGGCGGCTCCGGTGATAACGACGGACCAGGAGATAATAGCGGAGCCAGTGGTGGTACCGGCGCAACGGGTGCTAGCGGCGCAACAGGTGCTACCGGCGCATCGGGTGCTACCGGCGCGACAGGTGCTAGCGACGCATCGGGTGCTACCGGCGCGACAGGCGCAAGCGGTGATAACGACGGACAGGGCAGAGGTCGGGGTCGTGGCAGAGGACGCGGCAGAGGTCGGGGTCGTGGCAGAGGCCGCGGCCGGGGTCGTGGTAGGGGGGCATCAGGCCCATCCGATATTGCCGGTATTCCAGGCGGCATAAAAGGCGGTGTCTGAGAGCACGCTGACAAATCATGCAGCCTGACGAGGAGGCTTGCCGGAAAAGGCAAGCCTCCAAGATGTTAAGGAGGCCTCTTGCCGGAAAAAACAGAATTTTTCAGTTTCACTGGTTTGCGCCATCCCGTGGCGTTCATCAATAGTGAAGCGCTATATCGATATATTTTTACAATCTTTCGTGACTGGGGAATAAAAAAAATCGATCCACGTGATGAACAGCGTCCTGTTATTACGATCCGAAAGACCGATAAAGGTTTCCAGCGACGATCGAAGTGGCTGTCAAAGCCGAAGATTTTTCGCAACCCGATTGATACCGTCTGCGATTTTATCGTCGATTTGATCCACGCCTACATCGCCGACAATGAAGGATTGCTTTGTCTGCACTGTGCAGCAGTGAAATTTAACCAGGGTATTGTGGCTTTTCCCAATACCTATCGTGCAGGCAAAAGTATTTTATCCCTGAAACTGGTATCCTGTGGTGGACAATTGTTCACGGACGACGTATTGCCCATAACGTCCCATGGCAATTTCGGTATGGCGCTGGGCATCTTGCCACGGTTACGTCTGCCTCTACCAGAAGCATTGGGGGGGGCATTTAGTAATTTCGCCTTCGAGCACGCGGGTCCCAAAAGTGATCGGTATCTCTATGTAAAGCTTAGCAAACTCGAGCAAGCCGAATTGGGGACGAAGGCACCCATACGAGGAATAACGATTCTGCAACGTGATACCGCTGCCAAGCCGGCATTGATGAAAGTCAAAAACAGTACTGTGGTGAGGGATGTAATTTTGCGAAATTTTGCACGTCAGAATTCGGCATTGGAGATAGTTGACCGGCTTTATTCTATTGCTGAAAAGGCGGACTGTTATACGCTAAGATATGCAAGTTTGGATCAAGCGGTGGAACTGCTTGATGATGCTTTCGGCTTGCATAACCGATAAGGATTGACCGATGACCTGTCAGCAGCAAAAAAATAAAGGCCGCAATAATATACGGCCTTGTTATCTGCGGAATCCTATAATCGTTGAACGCAGCATTGATGATGCGGTTTTTCTTGTAAACCCGGAAACAGATGCCATCTTTTACCTAAACCAAGTGGGTACGGCTATATGGCAACTTTTAACAGAGCCGATAAACCTATCGGAAGCTGTAGCTACCGTTCAACAGGCCTTTCCCGATGTTCAGCCCAAACATATCGCTGAAGATGTGTCAAAGCTAATCGATGAGATGAGCGATAGAAATCTTGTTATGTGCCGCAGCTAAAATTCACTAGTTTAATCAGTACAGTGTTAATTACACCGCTTCTTCAGCGTTTGTATAATTCTTTCCTCATGATATAAGCGCATTTTATTGCTCTTGTCATTTCAAGGTTTGCCTCGATTCATCGTTTCAATCCAGTTTTGTCCTTATTTGGAGTTTTACGAATACTGGAAAAGTAAACTTTTTGCCAATCGAGCATCTTTTTATTGAATTTGATGAATGAAGCATTAGGTTTTAACAATAGAGACAATGTTCCGGGTCATAACTCGTGAGATGATCTGAGGGGCTGGGTGAAAAAAAATTTGCAAAAGGGGATAAAAATCAGACGTTCAAGCGTTATCAGGGTGAATTATGAAAATTAAGAAGAGGGAGGATAAAATGGATTTACAGCAGGAGAAAATACACGAATTAAAAAGAATCCTGGCTACAGTGGTCAAAGTGGTTCTATTGAGTTTTGTTGTCGTTGCCCTGGTGATGCTTCCATATCGATTTGATTCCAAGAAAGGCTCGTTTGTGACTTCAGTCGTGATTGCCAAGGACGGTGGCGGTGACAGCGGTGGGGATGGCGATGGGGACAGCGACGGCGATGGCGATAGTGACGGAGACCGCGGTGATGACGGTGATGATGGCGATGACGGCGATGATCGCGATGAAGGTGATGATGACGGCGATGACGATGGTGACGACGACGGCGATGACGATGGTGACGACGACGGCGATGACGATGGTGACGACGACGGAGACGATGACGGCGATGACGGCGATGACGATGGTGACGACGACGGAGACGATGATGGCAAAGACGATGATGACGGCGAAGACGGGAAAGATGATGACGACAACAGCGGACATGGCAAAAGCAACGACGATTCTGATAACCGGTATAAAAGGTCAAACAGCATCGGTGGCATCAAGGGATTGACACCTGTTTCTTCAGACGAGGAAGCCGGTCTGGTCGGCGATTGGGGTGATTCCTCAAACTAATAAAATCGGTAATTCTAGCTGAGATTCAAAGATGACCAAACCCTACAGACGGAACTGGTATAAAAGGAAAATAACCCGGCAGCGGGAGGAGACTTTACGAGATCAGATCGTGGGTCTCCTGCCACGTTTGCGTCGATTTGGCCTGAGCCTTACCAAAGACCTTGATAAAGCGGACGATCTCGTCCAAAGAGCGTGCGAACGCGCTCTGACTCGCCTGGATCAGCTCCGTGAAGGGACCCGGTTGGACAGCTGGCTATATCGTATCATTTACACCCAATGGATCGACACGCTGCGGCGACTGCAAATTCGTTCGGAAAAACTGATTGTTCTCAACAGGGAGACCGAATCAAGATCCGTTTCATTCGATTCGGATTCCAATTTCGCCACGTCCCTTGACGTGCGCAGCGCCCTGGAGAGCCTGCCGGAGGAACATCGGGCTGCCGTCATGCTGGTATGCGTGGAAGGATATTCCTACGCGGAAGCAGCCGGTGTTTTAAATGTGCCGGCAGGGACGGTTGCCAGCCGGGTGTCCCGGGCCAGAGGCATGATGAGCCGGCGTTTGCTGGATGATAAAGGCCAGGTGTTCCGGCTAACAAAAATGGAGGGCAAAAATGACTCGGCAGTTTGATGAAAGAACCCTTTCTGCCTATCTCGACGGCGAACTTGACGACGCCGCGATGCAGGAAGTCGATGAATTCTTACAGAAGAACCCAAATGCCAGAGAATACGTGCTCAAGGCGTCCAGGACCACTGCATTTTTAAAAGCCGCCTCAAACGCGATTCTGCATGAGGAAGTTCCCGAACACCTGGTTGCTGCCGTAAAATCCCCTGGAGACAGAGACGGACGGCGCAAACCGGTCGTCCGGAATTTGTTTCGGATTGCAGCCGCAATTGTTCTGATTCTCTTTGGATATGGTGCCGCTAATCTGTTCATGAACAATCAACTCAGGCAGCTGCCGGTTGCCGTAGCCCCGGTGCTGCAACAATACGGCCATGTTGTTGATGCCGCACTGGAGCATAATCTGAGCGGTAATCCGCGAAAATGGAGTGAACCGCTGCAGCCAACGATGATAATGGTAACCCCTGTCAAAACCTACAGGGACAGCAAAAATATCTACTACAGAGAATACCGGCTGGAAATCATCGCCGATAATCAACACCAGCAGGTCAACGGCTTGGCTTATCGCAGCGGCAGCGGCAAATGGATAACAAAAGCATTGTTTTTCTGAAACCCAAAATCAACCCGCTTTTTGAAGAGAATGACATGATTACACAGCAGTTCGCCGCAGTTCGAGTTTACATCGCTTCTATTCTTTTTATGATACTGACAATGGCAGTTTTTGGCTGTACGGCGGCTCAGCGTTCCTCCCATATCCATCAGGATCCGGAACCTCTGCCGGCTTACCGCCAGGGGACCACCTTTGTTTACGCTGACGGGGCCTGGGAAACCGTCAATGCCGTCGCACCGAATATCGTAACCTGGAAAGATCATCGCGGCTACACTTCAAACGGTACGCCGGATTTTACCCGCCGGCGAATATATTATCAAACCCGAGCCCGGCAGGGAACGCGGACATTTGGACCGCGTGAAGATTTGGTTTTCAGGAGCAAAGAAGTTCTGTGGCCTCTGAAAATCGGAAACCGGGCAAGCTACACGGAGACGGGAACCTGGATCGATAAACGGGATGGGTCCGAGCATTCCTACCGTAACCATTGGAGCTGTGAAGCTACGGGGATCGAGCGGGTTGCGGTTCCGGCCGGAGAATTCAGCACCTGGAAGATCAGCTGCACGCGCTACAATGTTTCCGGCCAAAGCGTTCAATCCCGTCCCAAGGAGATAAAAACCTGGTACTATGCTCCCGAAATCGGTCATTATGTTCTGGTTACGCATAACTATCTCTACGACAAACCTTCCCGCCGGCAGGAGTTGCTGGCTGTTTTACCCCCCAAAGAGATCCTTCCGACCCGGGCCCGAAGAAAAATGGAGCGCAGCTTCCAAAAGGCAATGGAGCATAAAGTGAGCGGCAGTTCCGCCTCCTGGTCCATTGCCAGCGCAGCGGCTTCAGGCGGCACCACCCCTTACGGAACTTTTAAACTTGAAGACGGAACATTCTGCCGCCGTTATGTCCAGGAACTGAATCTTTCTGATGATCAACAGACATACTTTGGCCTGGCCTGCAGGGACTCTAAGGGCAGGTGGGATATTCCCCGCCGATGAGAGCCGCAAAGCGGTCTGATATCCTAATTTTATTGAAAAAAATACAACCAATTTCTTTTTATCGGCTACATTTTTGTATCTTAATTCCTTCTTACGACATAAATTTAGTAGTGGATTACGCAAGGAAAATCCTTAATTTTTCTGAATCGTGTCTTCCGGTTATGAACCCATCATCACAATAATTTGCACCTTGTATCAGCACACCTAACAAATTTTCGTTCTCTCCAATTTTCAGCTTAGGCACGGAAAACACAATTGAGGCCTTTGAAAATTATTGAAGATTTGCATGTGCATTATGCAATCGGAAACTTCGAGTACTATGGCAAACAGTGATCATTTACCCCTTTATTACTCCTTTCAGCCTGAGAGGCACAAATATTTACCCAATCTGTGATAAAATAGTTACTGGATGCGATTGTCAGTTTCATTGAAGAATTCTGTATTACTGAGGAAAATAAATCCGCTATCTGAAAGGAAGATTCGCTTGAATTTTTAACACCATTAGCAATATCAAGATTGACAAAAGCATAAGCAAACGCCGACTGACTTACATGCCGTCATATGCTGTCCTGTTATGAGGTTCCAATGACTTCAAACACCTCTCGTAGAAGATATGAACTTGACTGGCTTCGCGTTTTGGCCATTTTGATCGTATTTGTTTATCACAGCAGCCGATTTTTTAATCTGGGTGATTGGCATGTTAAGAATATCAACACTTTTGTCTGGGTAGAGATATGGAACGTTTTTGCCACCCGCTGGATGATGCCTCTTTTTTTCATCATCTCCGGTGCGAGTTTGTTTTATGCCATCGCAAAATCCGGTGGCTGGGGTTTTCTACATTATATCTGGTTTATGATTGCAGGATTCATGATTGTTTCCAGCGACCGACTCCAACAGCATATTATGAATCAGCGCTGGATTTCTCTTTTACTGGGCCTGGTTTTATCGACCGCCCACCTGTACCAGTTGTTTAGCCCGTCACGTGTGGTTTTCCCGGTTTTGATAACTGATTGGATATATGCGCTTCTCTCCTTTTTCAGTGCCTGGAGCTGGTTATTTGCCATCCTGGGATTCGGCATGAAAATCCTGGCCTTTGATCGACCTTTGCTGCGATCTGCAAATGAAGGAGTGCTGTCTTTTTTTATTCTGCACCAGACCGTCTTGCTATGCGTCGGTTATTTTGTAATGACCTGGGAAATTCACGATGCCATAAAATGGGTAATCGCTTTTATCAGTTCCTTCATTATCATTATAATGCTTTACATGCTCCTGGTTCGGAAATTTGAGCTGTTCCGTTTTTTATTCGGGATGAAGACAACCCATCCATTTTTCGATATCTTTCGGAAAAGGGGAGCCGTGATTATTCTGCATGTGCTGTATGTTTCTTTAATCGTTTTTGCAGTTACCGGGGCAAGCCGAAGCCGGTCTCCAATGCCGCTGAAGTACGATCCAGACCAGGATATCATCTTAAACAGCGAGTCGATCACAGACCAATCGTCAATCGGTGTACATGTGGTCAACGATGAAGAGGCTTCAATCGGCAAGACAATCGAGTTTTCCTCAGGAGCGAATCCACAGGCAGAATCGGAGCCCAAGGTTTATGTTGAGATGCGTTTTTCGGCGCCGGCGGGTCGGTACTTCGTCTGGCTAAGAGGCAAAACCGATATAAACAGCGGTTATACGGATTCAGTTTGGGCACAAGTGGACGATCAAATTGGGACTCGAACCAAGAGTGTCCGGTTGGGGAATTGGTTGGATGTTCATCCGGTCGGCGTCTATGGCTGGGCAAGTGATACGGATCATCCCATTGCCATTGTTTTGAAGCATTCCGGGGATCACACGATCCGCATCCAACCACGTCAAATACCTCACCGGATTGATCAGATCTGGTTGAGTCGATTTCAACATCGAATCCCCAACACGCTTAAGCCCATAAGATGATAAGAATCTGGTTTTTGCATTTCCAGTAGCTTAATATTCATACCATATCCAAGAAGGAAGATAGCTGCTTTGTATCGGTAATGAAAGTAGGCCATGAAAAATGCATATACCTCCAACATCTATGCAGAATTGACCGACCCTCAAAACTTGTGATATCAGATTACGATATCTGTAATTTTTCGATTTTGCATGTACTCTCAATATATCATTAATGCGAGATATTTGGGTTTGGCAAGGAATCATTAATTTTCAACTCTTAAAAATAAAAGGATATTTAAATAATTTAAATCCCTGATAATAAAAATCTTTATGTCAAAATTTTATTTCTATTTTCTAAAAGTTTATGTTTCCGAAAAGGAGATTTTAGATGGAATTAATGAGGGTAATTATAGGGGCATTTAAAAGTTGTCTTTTGTTCCTTTCAATTCTATTAATTGCCTGTCAAGGTGTGCAAAGGACGGTTGCCCCCGAGGATCGTATTTCTCTGCACCAGGGTGGTCCGCACACAGGAATCTGGGAATCAAACACGATCCGATTGGAATATCAATATTATAAGCTGTCCGGTGAATTTAAATTAAGCGTCCAGGCAAAAGTCAAAACGCAGGTCCGATATGACGGCATAATAGTTCATGTGTTATTTGTTGATCCCGAAGGAAGAGTCCTGATGAGAAAAGAGGTGGCGGTGTACCGTTTGGATAATACCTTTGAAATACCGCCGGAGACCGCCTTCATTTCTTTTAATGCGAATACCTATAGGCAACCTATTATTTATAGGCCACCAAACCGCCGGTAATCAACAAATTGAAATGTCGAGGGAATCCCTATCAAGAAACCAAAACCGAATTAGCTCAAAAGCATGGTCCAGACATGAGAATATCCAAACTTTGACAAAAGTACAGTAGCCTAATTTGATGATCTCTGCTGTCTATGTATTTTCAATAAATCTGCTGTTTCAAAAATACAGACATCTCCACTCGGATATCAATTTTATTTGACCAAAAGTAAGCTGTATAATCAAATTTTCCCATCAAGCACCGCTATTTGCTAGCAATAGTTATTTTGATGAAATCTCGCAATTTGAAAAATAATAGGAAGATGGCATGTCCGAATACATCCATGGCGAGACTGATTCTAAGGAAATAGAGCGTCTTGAACATATGGCGGCATTCACAGCAAACTTAATCTTTAAAGATTTCGAGTGCCACTCAGGTAAGCGGATGCTCGACCTTGGCTGCGGTATCGGTGCAATGACTCAGCAATTGTACAATCGCTTTCCGGGCATCCACCTTTCAGGTGTTGACATTCAACTGCAGTCCCTTCGCGTGGCACAAGCGAAGCATCCCATTGCCTTCTATGCTCACGCTGACGGAGCCTTTCTACCATTCTGCGATAAGGTCTTCGACTGTGTACACAGCTCGTGGATATCGTTTGGTAATCTGTTATAAATTGCCTATCCAAAAAGTGTGAATATCATATATTCCGAGGAAAAAGTTGAAAGTACCGATATCATCTGCTTAATCAGCAAAGAATTGGCCGTCTCAAATTCTTGGATTTCTCCAACAAATCGCAGCAAATGACCAGCCTTTAAACATACGATATCTATTTCCTATCGCAACCAGCGGTTATAAATTTTCGGCAGCACGTTTGACCTCAACATAATAAGCTGCAGCCAAAGCCGCCGTGCAGCCGTCGGCAGCCGAAAGCACAATTTGCCGGCCGTATTTCTCTCTTAAATCTCCGATTGCGAAAATACCGGAAAGGTTGGTTTCGCATTTCTCGTCCGTACAGACATATCCGTCGGCATTAACCTTGGTACCGGCGGGAACCAGCTGGTTATTCGGGTCAAAACCGATGCCAATAAAGACGCCCTCAGCGGCCAGTTCCCGGGTTTCTCCGGTCTGGGTGTTCTGCAAATCAACCGCGCTGACCTGGCCTTCACCGGCTTTGATAGCGGCAAGGATTGTGTCCCAGAGAATCTCAATTTTTTTGTCGGCCTTGAGGCGTTGCTGCAGGATCATGCTGGCCCGCAGGACATCCCGGCGATGAACCAGATAAACCTTGTGGGCTAATTTTGAAAGATACAGGGCTTCCTCAACCGCCGTGTCACCACCGCCAACCACAACGACTGTTTTGTTTCTGAAAAAGAAACCATCACAAACCGCACAGTAGGAGACACCCTTGCCATAAAATTCATCCTCCCCCGGAATATTCAGCTTGCGGGGCAGCCCACCGGAGGCCAGTATGACGGCGTGGCTTTTTAGCTGCTCTGCACCGTTGAGCTGAACAGTATGCCGTTCAAGACCCGGTTCCAATGATGTGGCCTCCTGTGAAAGGACCTCCAAATTATAGGATTGGGCGTGTTCCAGGAATTTTTGTGACAAATCATAACCGTTGATGTTTTGGAAACCAGGATAATTTTCGATTTCATCTGACAGCGTCACCTGCCCCCCTGGTGAGGCCTTTTCAATCAGGACGGTACGCATCGAAGCCCTTAATGCATAAATTCCGGCTGACAGGCCGGCCGGGCCACCACCGATAATAATGACATCATAAAATTCTCGATTTGCCATCTTCTGCCTCCTTTAATTCTCGTGAAAACAAGTACCAGGTGATCGGGTTAGCCATCTCCCGAACTAATTAGTTTCCATCCGGAAATGGCCCTTTTCCCGATGAGCTGCGTTCTCCGCGGGTTTTCCGCCTGCGACGTACCCGATGTACGCCTCGGCGGAAACCCTTGTGCGGCCTTGCTCATCGAAAAAACTGCTCATTTCCAAATTAGAAACTAATTCGTGCTATCCTTTGAAATAATATCATTTTCGGATGGGCACTAATTAAAAATGGTTATATTTCATAATGGAACAAAAACATAAAGGGCAGTGGCGTCTTGCCAAACCCTGAGCCTTTTAAAACCTCGGCTGATGTTTTTCGATCCATGATGGGTTTATTTCATGAATCATGATATTTTTCAATGCGATACAATACAGACCCAATATAGCGCTAAAGCTTCACTGCGTGCCCAGTATAGCGCTATAGCTTCACTGCGTGCCCATCATAGCGCTAAAGCTTCACTGCGTGCCCATCATTCCAATTGTGAGCGAAGCGAAATAAGTTCTTTAAGAGGTTGACCTCACGTTAAATTTTGGTGTAACTTAGGACACTTTGACGTTTTTCAGGAATATCAGCTTTTGCAGGTTCTTCCGAATGCATGCGATCCCTGACCGGAATTTTAAACAAATCTCTCCCTTTGCTGCTGTTCCCAAAAACAAATTGAGACTTCTAAGAAACACCGCTGTAAAAAGCAACGACCAGGTTTCATCATGGACAAATTTCTCACTCAACTGCCCGGGCTTGTCGATGAGATAAAATCTCTCAAAGAGATCATTATTACCAACATCGTATTGATCGGCCAGACGCCTGCGCCGACCTTCAAGGAGAAAAAGCGTAGCAAAATTTTCAGGGAACGATTGGCCGAATTCCAGGTTGATGAAGTTACCACCGATGGGTATCGAAATCCGATTGGAATCGTCCGAGGTACCGACTCCAGCAAGCCACCTATTTTTGTTCTTGCTCACCTGGATACCTTCTACGAAGGCGATCAAACTCTAAACTATACCATTAAAGAAAACACCATCACCGGGGCCGGTATTTTAGACAATTCGATCGGCGTGGGCGTCATTGCATCTCTACCGCTCATATTTAAAAAATTGGATTTGCAGTTTGAATCCGACATCGTATTGGCCGGTACAATTCAATCCATCGGCAAAGGCAATCTGCGCGGCGTCAGGCATCTTTTGAAAACCTGGCCCACCCCCATTAGAGGCGGGATTTGTGTTGAGGGTATTGAACTCGGCCGGCTCAATTATTACTCGGACGGCATGATCCGGGGTGAAATCGCGTGCAGTATTTCTGATGAACGCAATCTGCTGAAAGATTACACGCCAAATGCCATCATTATTTTGAACGAAGTGATAAACGAAATAATGAATCTAAAGACCTCCCAGCGGCCCCGCTCACGAATTGTGATCGGCAAAATGACCGGGGGCGCCAACCACGGCGAAATAGCCCCGGAGGCGAATCTCGGATTCGAAATACGCAGCGACTCTTATAAAATCGTTAAAAAGCTTTACGGTGAAATTAGAGACGTTGTTGAAGGGATGAGTCACGAAAATGAGGTCGATCTTAATATAAAAACCATCAGTAATCTAAGAGCGTCCCGTCTAAAGTATAATCACCCGCTGGTCAAACACTCAGCTGCGGTCATCGAGGCCCTGGGCATCAAACCTGTCAGCAGGCCCACGGAATCTGCGCTGTCCATTTTCCTTTCCCACAAGATACCGGCCGTCACCCTGGGGATCACCTACGGCGAAAACCGCTATTTTGAAAATGCCACCATGGAAATTGAACCGATGTATCAAGGGATAGCCCAGATTATCGGTGTTTTAAAAGCTATCGACAGTGGAGTATGTGATGAACAACAATTGGCTTGAAGAAAACACTTTTCATTATTCGGATTTTAAGGATCTTAATCGGCTCGTCGAAGAGAAGGCCAAAAAGAACCTTAAAATCTCTTTATGTCTGCCGACCTTAAATGAAGAAAAAACCATTGCCAAAGAAATCATCATTTTGAAATCCGAACTGATGACCCGCTATCCGCTGTTGGATGAGATTATAGTTGTAGATTCAGGTTCAACCGATAAGACCACAGAAATTGCCCGAGCGTACGGCGCAGATGTTTATTTAGCCACAGAAATTTTGCCGCGCCTGGAGCAATTTAAAGGCAAAGGCGAAAACCTCTGGAAGGCGCTTTATATCACCAAAGGCGATATCATTATTTATCTGGATGCGGATATCAAAAATATACATCACCGATTCGCTTACGGTTTACTTGGCCCGCTGCTGCTGAATGACCACATCAAATTCGTAAAAGCATTTTACGACCGGCCGATTTCGATCGGCAAAAACAAAATGCGTCCGACCGGCGGCGGGCGGGTCACCGAACTTGTTATCCGACCGCTATTTTCCCTGTTTTTCCCGGACCTGACCCAGCTAATTCAGCCCCTTTCCGGAGAATATGCCGGCTTCAGAGAAGTATTCGAACGTATCCCATTTCCAATCGGTTACGGTGTTGAAACCAGCATGAATATGGACATCTATGAAAAGTGGGGGCTGGAGGTCATGGCCCAGGTTGATCTGGACCGTCGGATCCATCGTAACCAGGATACAAAGGCGCTGGGCCGCATGGCCTTCATCATCTTAAAGACATTTATCAATCGCAAAATTCGGCTGGGATTAATCGACCTAAAAGACGAACTTTTTGATGAAATGATCCAGTACAATCTCGTTAACAACAAGTATCAGCCGGATATTTTTAAAATTGAAGGCCACGAACGGCCGCCCATAATCGAAATCCCTGAATACCGTGAAAAGTTTAAAATTGACCAGGAGCGTCTTCACAATCTTCAGAAGGCCTAAATCCGCCACGGCCTGCGTGTGTGCCGCATATAAATAGCGGGTGAGTCCGTACAGCAATTAGCAGCCAGCCTGACGGCAATTCCCGGTCCTTTCGAAAATTCGATATTATAAGCCCGAGTTGTGCTCAAATGGAAATTCAAACTGTGAAAGACGCAAAGCTCATCGACAATTGCAACCGACATCTTAATTATCTACGCATATCCATTACCGACCGCTGCAACCTGCAGTGTCGCTATTGTGTGCCGCATGATTTGGTCCCCAAACTTTCTTATGGTGAAATATTAACTTATGAGGAAATTTTGCGAGTTGTACGAATCGCCACCCGCCTGGGTATATCAAAAGTTCGGGTAACCGGTGGCGAACCTCTGGTTCGAAAAGGGGTTTACGATTTTCTTAAGGCATTGGTGGCGACTGAGGGTCTAAAGGATGTGTCTTTGACGACAAACGGGGTCTTGTTGAAAGATAATCTCCTAAAAATTCAATCCGCCGGCATTGCAAGAATTAATGTTAGTCTGGACACGCTAAATCGCAAGAAATATCGTGAAATAACAGGTTATGATGATTTTGATCGCGTATGGCAGGGAATCGAGAAAGCCCATGATATGGGGTTTTATCCAATTAAACTGAATATTGTGGCCTTGAAAGGCGTCAATGACGATGAGTTTGTTGAGATGGCACGGTTATCATTTAGATATCCCTTTCATGTCCGCTTTATCGAATACATGCCGATTGGGCAATCCGATTTCAGCGCGGGTTCCCTCTTACTTGCCCCTGAAATAAAAGACCGTATCAGGGCCATTGGAAATCTGGTACCGGTTCAAGGCGTGCAACATGACGGACCTGCTCAGCGTTACAAATTCGAAGATGCAAAAGGTGAAGTCGGGTTTATTCCAGCTCTCAGCCAACATTTCTGCAATAAATGTAATCGGCTCAGATTGACCGCAAGCGGACATTTAAGACCCTGTCTTTTAGCGGATCATCAGGAAGATCTAAAAGATCTCCTTAGAAAAGGCTGTTCGGACCAAGAATTAGCAAACATTTTTTTTATGGCGATAAGGCATAAGCCCTCGGACCACAATCTGGCTTCCCAAAATCCCACACGGGTCTGCAGTCAGATGCGCGCCATTGGCGGGTGAAAAAACGCCTCAAGCTCATCTTATAGTGGTTGTCAAAAAAACGTTCCGGTATTCAAACGTTTTTTTTCTACAACCCTTTATGCCGCAATTCCGTCATTGGGTGTTTTCAAACCGGGTGCAAAGCACCCGGTTACACCCGCACCGATTAAGGCACTGCCGTGCCTTTGTATTTTCCCGCCGATGGCGGAAAAATCCAAGCCACCCGCTCTGCGTGTGGTCGGTGACCCGGAACATTATTATGGAAAGCGGTGTAATTTCGCATTCATCATTGCCATCCGACCCGATTGGATCGACATGTCACACCATTGCTCCGGCACTTCTTTACGCCTGATGACCCATCATTAAAAAAGAGATAGCTTCATCCGCTGCGCTGCAAAAAATTAGTATCGAAGGCATTAAAAAAGAAGAAAGCCCGGACCGCAGTAGTGGGAGGCTACATTTACTCGCGCACATTTACTGAATGTGGTCCGGGCTAAAATAAGATAAGCCTGTAATGATTTGCGGACAAATTATAACAATGTCACAAAGTATCAGGCTTATAAAATCAGCAAATAACAAACTCGTACCAGTAGGTCAAGGTTTTTTTTAAAAAAAGTTTAACCATTTTGCAGATTGGAGGGCTTTATGGAAATCACAACCGTTACCATCGAGAATCCGGACGGATTGAACCTGATTTTAGGTCAATCTCATTTTATCAAAACCGTTGAAGACATCTATGAGACCATGGTGACGACGGTTCCCATGGCTAAATTTGCGCTGGCATTCTGCGAAGCCTCCGATAAGTGCCTGGTGCGTCATGCCGGCACAGATGATGAACTGCTGGAACTGGCAAAAAAGAACGCTTTCAGCCTATCCGCAGGGCATAGCTTTATCATGTTTATGAAAGATATGTTCCCCATTAATGTCTTAAATGCAATTAAAAGCATACCCGAGGTCTGTCGAATCTTTTGCGCCACGGCAAACCCGGTGGAGGTCATAATCGCCGAAACGGATCTGGGGCGCGGGATCCTTGGCGTTATTGACGGATTTAGGTCCAAAGACATTGAAAACGAAGAGGAGGTTCGGATTCGCAAGGATTTTCTCAGAAAGATCGGTTATAAGCTGTAAGCTTTAGGTATTCGAAATCGGCCTGCGGGTTACCGGTTTTTAAAATTTTTCTTTGACATGGGCAGCGGATTGTTTTATTTAAGCGGCTAACCGATCTGTTCAGGCCTTTACCACTGTTCCGGTTTATCATCATCTTATTTCGATTGTTTTGACCCAGCATAAGGAGGGTGCAATGGCCCCAACTGCAGAGCAGCGCGACACGACACGAGTAAAACATAAAGCCAGCATCCTGCTCGAAAATTTTCCTACCGGAACCCATTACGAAGCTAAAATGTATAATTACAGCCGCGGAGGAATGTATTTTGAGTCGGATTATGCCCCGCTACCCGGAACTGAAATTTATATCGGTATTGAAAACTCACCTTATGATTTAGGACCGGATTTGTATCGGGCGAAAGTCAAATGGCGCAAGGAATTGCCCGGGCAAGAATCCAGATATGCGTTTGGAGTCGGCGTCAAATACTATTATCCTGTCGCGCCTCAATAACAAAAGACCATCAGCGACCTTACAAGCCCACAACAATTATTCCTGGCCTCCTCTTTTTTTCAATTCATCAAGTTGAGCTCATGTGGAGCTTACATATCGCTCCAACGCCGATGACATCCGTTGAAGCGCTTTTTCAAGCAAGGCCCGTGCGCATCCGAAATTCAGACGCACAAACCCGCGGCCGTCAAATTCAATCCCATCCTGAAGCCCCACACCTGCATCTTCAAAAAACTTGACGGGATTTTTTAAATCGCTGGATCGCATGTCGATCCAGGCCAGAAAAGTGGCCTCAATCGGAGCCATAGAGAGCCGCGGTATTTCACGGATGGCACGCGCCACACAGTCGCGATTTCCACGCAGGTAATCCAGAAGGCCGGCATGCCAATCTGAACAGTCACGATAAGCAGCTTCCGCCGCTGTATAGCCCATAGCGTTTACCGATGGCACAATGCCCGCCATGGCCGCCATAAAGCGACGGCGAAGTTTTTCTTCAGATATGATCGCAAACGCACACCCCAGTCCCGGCAAATTAAATGTTTTGCTGGGCGACATCAGGGTAATGGTTCGATTGGCCACTTCCGGGGCAAGCGTTGCCGTTGGAACGTGAGTTTTATCGCTGTCCAGCAACAGGCCGCAGTGGATTTCATCGGAACAGATCACGATATCGTGCTTTTCACAAATGGCGGCAAGAGTTGTTAATTCGTCCCGGGTAAATACACGCCCGACAGGATTATGCGGATTGCAAAGCAGAAAAAGACGTGTGTCGGTTGTAATTGCATTTTCAAGGCGGTCGAAATCAAGTCCCCATCGATTGTCTTTTTCCCAAAGAGGTACTTTGATCAGGTTGCGGCGGGAGTTCCCGGGTGCAGATAGAAATGGAGGATACACCGGCACGACGATCATCACGGTATCATTGTCTTCACCAACCGCCCGGCAGGCAACATTGAGACCGGTCACCAAACCCGGCAGCCACACAAGCCATTGTGGTTTCACAGGCCACCCATGTTCGGCTTCCAGCATCAGAACCACGATTTTATTTAGATCATCCGCTGGAATCGTATAACCAAACACACCATGCTCGATTCGTTTCTGAAGCGCATTGATAACAGCCGGTGGTGAACAAAAATCCATGTCCGCAACCCACAGCGGAATAATATCTTTGCCTTTATACTTGTCCCACTTCATACTGGCCGTGTCCCGCCGCTCCACGGATATATCAAAATCGAAGCAACTGTCATTTTTAATCATCTGCTTTCCTATCGTTTTCGCAAAACTTAGAATATAGCGGCCAAACGTCAAGCTCAGTGTAAGTCCAAAAAGATTCTATATATTAATTGAATTCAAAATGCTCATCAAACAAATGTGGATCATCGAAATGGGCGCGGCCGATAAATTTGATGGCATGGTGTCCGCGTTGTCGCATACTACCGATATCGGGTATGCCCATCGGGAAAAATAGAATCGGTTCAATCCGCTCAGAATGTTTTCCAATACCATTTGATGTAAACATACTTTCGTTTGTTTCGTCAGATCGGGGCAGCTTTTCAAGCTGCTTGTAGGCAATCAGTTTATAGGAAATGAACCTGGAGGGTATTTTGCCCGTACCAATATTTTCAACCTGATGCCAACCTGATTTTAAGCGAATCGTTAAGCGCTGCCGGGGAAAGTTATCCGGTAGCCAGGTCGGTACAAAAGCATCGATTGCCAGGGGGGATGGCAGGATTTGTTGTACCATTTCCTTGCGGGGAACATAAAAATGATAACAGCCGCAGTTATTCATAATATCGACCATAAAAGGACTGCCATCAGGACTCAGACTGACCCGAACGGTTAGTCCATCGATAAGTCCGCGCTCGATTCTGGGGGGATTGGGACCGCTGCGTGCTGGAAACCAGATGACATAGTTGATCTGTAAAATCGGCTGCCTCTTTAAAAAAGCGTGAGAGAAATAATAATAAGCTGTAACATTGTCAGGATTTATTTGGAGTTGTTTCTGACCCCATACAACTTCACCGATTTTATCATAATCGGCAGCCATATCTTGAATGATTATCGGTGCAAAAAAAGCCAATAAAGTCTGCCGGTCGGCAACGGAAGGCAAAGGTATCTCCAGGGGATTTTGTTGAGATCTTTTCAATATTTCATGAATTTCCTGCTGCGACAAATCCATCACTCGGGCGGGAGCATAAGCGGTTAAAGCACCGAAAGATTGCAGCTCGTCAGGTGGTAATTGATGCCATGCAGCCATTTCATCAAAGACCATATGAGTCACCACCGCAATCGGAATGACTGCAATCGGGTACAATCCGAAAGCTCGCATCACGGTGGAATACTCGTCTGAATTGTGCACCGTTTCTTGTAAAACGGCATAAAAATTGGACTGACGCTGATCATGAGCCAACAATTTGTTGGAATAAGAATTTACCTTCTCTTGAAGTATTTTACGGTCGGGCTCCAGTCCGAAACCCACAGTCAATTTTTCCACTGCCGATGCTGGAAGGTTCTGAATCTCTGTTTCTCGAGCTTCGATATCCAACCGCTGCATCAAGTGCACCCACTGTTTTTTCTGGGCATCATTGTTTAAGCGGTTTTTTAAGGAAACAAGGAAACGGTCGGCACGCAGATAGGGGAACCCGGATACCTGGAAATAAGCAGCGTTGCGAACACCTGCTTGGTGTACAGCAGCATCCAGTTCAGTGAAAAAGCGTTCATATTGCGGTGGTCTTTGCGATTCCGCAATAAATTGCTGTGCACCCCAGCTCGCACAACCCTGGGCAACCACGATCAGCATGAGAATGACTGGAAGAAAATAAGCTTTTCTCAGCATTTAATAACCTCTGTTCAGGGCGAAATTTGTGAGGCTCATTCTAAAACATCCAGCCCAAATGCCGGCACGCCATCATCTTAAGTACTCGTGCAGGCTGGGTTCGGTCGGCATAGCGGCCCAGAATGCATGATCCTGATTCAACTTGCAGATTTCACCAATAAAATATTCACCAACATCACTCTGCTTTAAATATTGAGACCTTTTTTTGGCAAAAGATTCAGTAAAAATTTGATGTTCCGTCACCCCCGCTTCACCACCAGCTTACTTTTTCTTCCCAATATCCCAGGCCTGCCCCACAATTTTACCCAATCTCTGGTATTGCTTGATACCGGTGGTATATATCAGCGGATCGATCTTGGCAGGATCCGCCTTTTCATCGGTCATGCAATCGGCATCAATATAGGTTTCCAAGATCTCGCCAATGAACAGCACATGGCTGCCCAAATCAAGCGAATGAATGACTTTGCATTCAAGGTTAACGGGGCACTCCTGGATCAATGGGGCGGTATTCAATTGACCGTATGCAACATTAAAGATCTTGGATTTATCGATTTTATGACCGGAATAGATGCCACAATAATCCACTTTTGCGGCCATATCCGTTGAGGGCAAATTAATGGAAAATGTGTTGTTGGCTGAAATACCTTCAAATGTATACCTGGCAGGCCTCACAGCAACTGAAATTGCCGGTGGTGTGGCTGCGGCAATACCGCACCAGGCAGCCGTCATGAAGTTGGGTTTTCCATTCACCTGCGCACCCACCAAAACAGCGGGCATGGGATAAAGTAACGTCTGAGGACCCATTTTGATCTTTTTCATAAGAATACTCCTATTGTTAATTTTAAAGTTTTCAGGTTTCCGGCGTCAGGCCACTGGCCACTGGCTACTGGTTACTGGCCAGCAGCTATAAGCGAGAAGCCAGCGACCGAAATGCTGACACCTGAAACCCGACACCTGGTTTCTGAAAAACATCTGACACGTGAAACCTGACACCTATTTATTGCTGGCACCCCCTGTGTTTTTCAGCACTGTAATCTGGAAACAATTAATAATTTTAAGTTTAGTTAGAATTGGTTTTAAACATTTAGATTTTGTTTGATGGCAAGGCGCTATTCGATTCAAAAGCGGAGCGTACACGATAGTACGCGAGCATTTTGGATCGGATTGACGAACACCTTAATATTCATAAAAAAAGATGTGAGATCCCGCCGTTTCTAGCGGGGGAACACCGCCATCAGGCAAAAGATGAAGGTTTAAAACCAATTCTAGGTGAAGGCCGAGATACCCGTGATCTCCTGTCCTATAACCAGCGTGTGCATACTGTGCGTTCCCTCCAGAGCACTTATGGCTTCCAGATCACATAAATGACGGATAACCTGGTGATCAGCCAGGATACCACGGGCCCCGAGAATATCCCGCGCAATGCGGGCGATTGTAATCGCTTCTTGTACATTATTCATTTTGGCAAGCGATATTTGAGCAGGACGCGCCTTATTTTTGTCCAGCAACCGTCCAAGATGATAATTAATCAATTGCGCTTTCGTGATCTCAACCATTATGCGGACCAGGCGCTCTTGAACCAGCTGATAGCCGGCAATCGGTCGGTCGAATACTTCCCGCTTGAGGGCAAACTCTTTGGCAGCCTGATAGCAGGAAATAGCAGCGCCAACCGCTCCACAGGCCACACCATATCTGGCGAAATTGAGACATTGAAAGATAGATTTGAGTCCTTTGGTATTTGGTAAAATATTGCTCTCATCAATCGTGCAATCCTTAAGATCGATAAGCGCTGTGGGCGATGTTCGATAGGAAAATTTACGCTGAATCGGCGTGGCACGGAATCCGGCCGTATCGGTATCCACGAGAAATCCATGGATCTCATCATCCCACTTTGCCCAAATAATGGCCACCTTTGCGATGGTGCCGTTGGTTATCCACATTTTTTTGCCATTCAGAACAAAACGCCCCTTTTTCTTTTGCGCCCTAGTCTCCATGCCACCGGGGTTTGAGCCAAATCCCGGCTCGGACAAACCGAAACAACCAATAATGTTTCCTCTGGCCATTTCAGGCAGCCATTTTTTGCGTTGTTCCTCAGAACCGAATTTATAAATGGGAAACATTACGAGCGAATTCTGAACCGAAAACATTGCTCTTAGACCGCTGTCACAGCGGCTTAGCTCCTGACAGATAAGCCCGTAAGCGGTATGGTTTTTTGGGCTGCATCCATAACCTTCCACATGCACCCCAAAAAGTTCCAATTCGCCAAGACGGGGAATTAGCTTCATGGGAAAGGTGCCCTTGTCAAAATGTTCTACTATGACAGGCATGCATTCTTCATCTACAAATGCTTTTATACCGTCTCTGATATTTTTCTCTCCATCTTCCAGTAGGTCGTCTAACTGGTAGAAATCAACAACATCGTCTGCGGCCATGAATTTTCTCCTGGTTTTTTGTCGTGGAAGCCAACTCGTTCTCTGTATTAATTGGTCATAATTTATATAACGCTCAATTCAAACGACTATTTTATCATAAGTATCTGGAAGACAAAGAGCAACCGTTCTTAGAAATGAACTTTAGCGATTCTTGTTTTTTCGAATTTAAGTGGTTACGTTCAATTGTATAATTATGGGTGAGTTTGTAAAAATTGATTTTTGGAACCTTAAGATGCTGGAGTAAAAATTATTCCTCCGCCGTAAGGCGGATTGTTTTGTTTTCGGTTTCTTCCCGCCGTCGCGTCTTATCAGCTTGCTATGGCAGGGCAAGCAGGAAACCGAAAAATAAAAGATCCAGAAAATCCTGCCTGCCTCGCCGAAGTTTTAGCGAAGGCGGGTAAATCCTGTCTAATAATAGGAGGAAACCATGAGACTGCGCAAATTGGGACAATCAGATATACACATATCACCCATTATCATGGGCTTATGGCAGGCCGGCAAAGAGATGTGGGTGGGAATCGATGACAAGGAAACGACCAAAGCAATTCGGACCGCGTTCGAGGCGGGCATCACCACTTTCGATACGGCAGAAGCCTATGGTAAAGGACATTCAGAACAAATACTCGCATCAGCAATATCCGAAATACGGGATAAGGTAATTTATGCAACAAAGGTCTTTTCCAACAATTTAAAATTCGATCAGGTTTTAGAAGCCTGTCATCGCTCGCTTAAAAATCTGCAAACGGATTATATCGATCTCTATCAAATACACTGGCCTTCAGGTTCATTCGGTTTTGATGAAGTGCCGATCGGTGAAACGATGGGCGCTCTCAATGAGCTCAAGGACAAGGGAAAAATCCGTTCGATTGGCGTATCCAATTTTTCACGCCCCCAGTTACAGGAGACGGTTCAACACGGTCAGATTGATAGTCTTCAGCCCCCGTATTCTCTATTCTGGCGCCATGTAGAAAAAGATACCATGTCTTTTTGTGTCGAAAATAAGATTACAATTCTGGCATACTCGCCCATGGCCCAGGGGCTTTTGACAGGAAAATTCGGGCCGGATCACGCATTTGCCAAGGGCGACATCCGGACGACTAACAGGCTCTTTCAGCCGGATACATATGCACGGGTACAGGAAGCTCTCACAAAACTGCGCCCGATTGCGGATAGAAAGGGTGTTACGATAGGCCAACTGGCCTTGAGCTGGGTCACCTCTCACCCCGACACATGTGCAATCGCAGGCGCTCGCAACGCCAATCAGGCAAGTGAAAACGCCAAAGCAGGCTCAATAGCTCTATCCAATGAAGAGCTGTCCGAAATAGACGAGATCGGCCGTGGCGTTACGGACTACCTCGATGAGGATCCAGTCATGTGGAATCTATAGCAGATCTATTAATCTTTAACTTATTCTACCGGCTATATTATATCCACAATTTTTGAGTGGGCGACTTATTTCAGATTAGCTGATGATATATGCAAAAATTAGCGATTGTGTAAGCATAGCCGACATCCACAATTGAGCCAAAGTGTGGGTTTCGCATAGCGAATATACAATTTTTAATAAACCAATTGACGGGAAAATTAACACAATAGGGGATTGCAGATATGTAAGTAGTATCCCAAAAAAACGGAAAGTGTTCGACTTGGGATACGTTTACAGTATCTGAAAATATGAGGACGCAAGATACTTGGTTTCTAATGTTGATATCTGCAATTTAGGCTCAGTTGCGATATGTTGGAGGTATCTGCAATTTTACAAACGCACTTTTATTACCGATAAATAGATATGTTAATATTGGAGGACAATTAAATTCAGCTTTCGAAAACCAGAAATTAAAATCAGGAAAAGAATCATTTATATCCAGAAAGAGGTAGGTTAGCTAACTCATTCGCTTCCAGATTCGAAAGTGCCCTGTCTTTCTAGTTTTGAACTCAAGTAGGTCTTGTTGTTGAGCACGGCACGAACCGCCAGGACCAACTCCTCTAAAACACAATCTTTCAGCAGGTAGCCTAAGGTTCCGGCCTTAAGCATTCCGGCCACAAATTGGCTGTCGGAATGCATGGAAAGAGCGATGACTTTAGCGTCAGGGAATTCTTCAACAATCCGGCGGGTGGCATCGATACCGTTCAAATCGGGCATGACGATATCCATGATTATCACATCGGGCCTGAACTTACGGGTCAATTTTATGGCCGTGAGGCCGTTATCGGCCTCAGCCACCACCTCCATGCCGGACTGCTTTTCGAGGAAAGAACGCAAGACGTCGCGCATGATTTTTTGATCGTCGACCAGCAGAATTTTTACTCCCATGACACGCTACTCCCTGTATCATCTATGTTGCAGGCCAGCGGCAGCACAATGGTAGTTCGCGTGCCACCACCGGGAGCGGATTGGATCTCCATGCGCCCGCCCAGGGGATTGATGCGCTCACGTATACTGAAAAGCCCAAAACCCCGGGAACTGGACGCGGTGGCTGAAAGCTCTGAAATATCGAAGCCGAGGCCATCGTCTTCAATGTCGATGCGGATGGCATCGTTATCCTTTCGAACAGATACCGTTGCCCTTTGAGCCCGGGCATGCTTGACAATATTGAAGATCAGCTCGCGGGCGGCCTGGAATATAATCACCCGGCAGCTGTTATCCAGCGGCTTGGTCTGACCGTCATCGTTAAACTCAATCTGGAGACCGTGCTTTTGCCGGGTCTGGTTGACCAGCCAAGCCAAAGCCGCTTCCAGCCCTAGTTCATACAGAACCGGGGGGCTCAACTCGAAAGTCAATGAGCGCGTGTCTTTAATCGTCTGCTCGATAAACTCCTGGATATCGTCCATTATTTTAAAGGTCTCGTTTGAAGTAGATACTCCTCTAAGCTCGCCCAGCTTGATCTTGGTGACGGCCAGGGTTTGGCCGATGCGATCATGCAGTTCGGTGGCGATGTGCCGCCGTTCACGTTCCTCAGTCAGCAGTAACTCGGACGAAAGTGAACGCAGTTTTACTTGATGTTCCAGAAGCTTTTTCTCATTGTATTTGCGCTCTTCAATTTCAATGCCCAACAGCTCGTTGGCTGAAACCAGTTGGGCCGTGCGGTTCTGCACTTGCTGTTCCAAATTGTCATGCGCGTTTTGCAATGCATCTTCGATTCGCTTGCGCTGAGTGATATCGGCTACACAGGCAAGCGCTCCGACATAATTTCCGTTCTCATCAGTAACTGGTGATGTCTCCATGCTTGTGTAGACGCGTTCTCCATTTTTATGAAGCAGCTCAAAATCGTGCTGCTCTATTATCCCTTGTTTGCGGCGCTCTAAATTGCGCTTGGAAATATCTATGCCACGCTTGTCCATGAAAGAAAATAAATGCTTTCCTTGCATTTCATCTACTGTGTAACCTATCATTTCAGCCATGCGAGGATTGACAAAGGTAGTGTTGGCATCTTTATCGATAGCCCAAATACCCTCTTGCAATTGTTCAACGAGTTGACGGTATTTCAGATCGCTCTCCTGTAACGCCTCTCCTGCCTTTTTGCGGTATTTGATTTCTTTGTTCAAACTTTGGGTTTTCTGTGCAACTTCTCGTTTCAAATACCAAAGCACCATAATCCCTAGAAGGAACAGAAGTGGCACAAGAATGAAAAGTAGATATCTAAGTATCAATGTCAAAGGCACGGGAGGTTGGGGAAGAATCGGGCTGAACCACTTGTTATACAGCTCGTCATAGGTTCCATTGGCAATAGCTATCGCCAATCCTTCGTTCAAGAGGGCCAGCAATTCTTTGTCGCCATCCTGCACGGCAATACAAAATTTCTGTTCAAAACCCGATAATGGTTTGTCAACCGGTTTCAAGCTCGTTTCCTGAAAAGTGCTGACATTGACCACATTGGAAATGCCAAGCTTTTTGATGAGCTGTAGACCGACCAATTGCTGAATGACAACCGCATCATGCTTACCCTTTGAAAGCAGTCTCATTGCCTCCTCAAAGGTAGCAGTCAATATCAGTTTGTCAGATAAGTTTTCGCGTACCACATATTCATGGGCGGTATCGCCACGCATCACTATGACTTCCTTATCTTTTAAATCTGCTTGACCACGAATTATTTTTTCCCCTTTTCGCACAAAGATAGTGCCATGCATTCGCAAATATGGCGCTGTAAAATCATATACCTTTTCGCGTTCTTGTGAATACGAGACCAGAGGCAGGACATCAAGATGTCCGTCAACCAGTTTCTGTTTGATCTTATGCCAGGGTCCTACAATAAAGTTGATCTCCAGTCCAACTGCCTGAGTAACGGCCTTTAGCAAATCAACTGAAAAACCATCGGCACTTCCATCTGGTCGAACCAAAGCAAATGGGGGGTAGTCAAGTTCGCTTGCAGATTTTAGGATACGGTGGGTCGGCTTCGAACGGTTATCAGCTTTTGCCGTGGGCGTTAAAATGCCAGCTAAGGCAGCGATTACAACCGTTAGACAAATAAAATTAAAGCGCCTGGTCAACATAAAAAATCCTCAATTTGTTTATTCTTCATCAACCCAACGTTAAAGGGTTCTTGAATAAAGGTTCAATCACGTCATTCGCAACAATACATTATGGTATTATTCAGTTTCAGGAGTGTCAAAAAACGCCACTTTTCACAATCTGGCCAGGTCATTTTCCAGCACAGATTGAAATTGATATTCCACATAATATTAAAAACGGGCTCAGATACAAGATGTTGGGGTGAGCGGACGCCCCCCTCGGGTAAATGTATCTTGATAATCACATGTTGGCATCAACCTGCGATTTATTGAGATAATCTGCAGAAAACAACACCTCTGAAAACCTGTGATTTCATAAAATATCACAAATTACCCCAAAGTTCAGATATGTAGATGGTATCGCGATTTCTCTATTTTACGGATATAAAACCTATATCACAGGTTTTTAAGAATTTCAAAAGTACTGATTAGTTGGAGGTATCAAAGGTTTTAAAACCGTAAAGAAACCAATGTTATTTGTTCGAATATCAACTATTAGATAGTATTGTCTTTGAATAATTTTACTATTTATTACTTAACTGAGCTTCCCTTTTGATACCAGAATGGCATTTAGAGTACTTGTCATATTTTTCCTTTAAAGATTGAAGAGCATGTTTTTCAATGGCTGTTAGCTCAAACATGGCTGTTAGCTCAAACTTCATTATCAAATCTTGGTGAGCTTTCAATTCTTCATCAGTAAGGGGAGAACATTTTGCAATCAATAATTCTTCAAAAAAGGGGGCATGCGTTAGGCCCTTTATATTTTGTTCAATACTGCCTTCTTTACCACGCATGTAAAGGTAATAAATGTCCTCAGAACTATGGCTAAACATTTCATCTATAATATCATTGGGAATATCCATAGAGCTTAGGTATGTTCTCACAAGACTTGACAATTGTTTGTACTTTTCTTCGGCTTCAGCAGCTGATAAGCCTTGATAATATTCTTTTGAGAAATATGGTCTATGTAAGCCTAATGAACTTCCAGTACGCATAACGCCAGCTGCCCATATTAGAAAGCAGGCGCTATTACAATCACATGGATAATCTTGCGGCGGCTCCATTTTCCATCTTTTAGAATTAAAATCAAAAATTATGCTTGAGGTTACACCACAAGATGGTGGTCCTTCACCGCCGTCTGAGAAATGCTGGTCCCAAGGAGCCCATGTTGTTATTAGATTCTTCCTTATTTCCGAACCAATAGCTATTGCTTCAAGAACGTCGCCACCATTAGATATTAAGTGAACGCTGCTAATATAGCAATTTGATTGCTTTATTTCTTGAATGGCCTTTTTAAACTTTTGGAAATCTCCTTTCTCAATATCACCTTTTATTAGAATACTTTGGGAACATCCTCCTCCCGACGAGGTCTCTTTTTTTGATTTATAAAATTCTGCACCGCTTGCGAAATTACAAAAAAGGCTCATAAATAAGATAATTACTAAGGATTTACTTAATTGCATCTCAATCAACCAGTTGCCAACTCTGTTTTTCTTTTTCATTTCTCTTAATATCCTTATGTTTTGAATATAATTCCGTCGCTCTATTGTCAAAAAAAACAAATATTAATGAACTAAAGATACATTGAGAATACATGCATTTTGGCAATTTTACGGATATAAAACCAATATCACAGCTTTTTTTGAAATTCGAAAGTACCGATTAGTTGGAGAAATCAAAGGTTTTACACCTGCAAAGAAACCCGTGATATAAGCAAATACAAACAGCCCAACCTAATATGGCCTGACCACCAGATATTGTGGTAGGCCATCCATTATCAAATCCTGAGAATTAAGATTTGACCTCATGTGACTTCGCGATATATATGATTATAAATTGATCTGAATTTCAAGCTCCTGCTGACCGAAGGCACAATTCGCATTTCTTTGTGATCTATCCCCTCTCATTACTTTAAAATTTAAAACATCGAAGGGCAGGACCCATGACTGAAGAACGCGCCAAACGTAAACTTAGTGCTGTTTTGAGCGCAGATGTCAAGGGTTACAGTCGGCTGATGGGTCAAGACGAAGCTGGTACTGTTAACAGACTCAAAGAATACCGTGCTTTGATGACCGATCTTATCTTGAAGTATCGGGGACGAGTGGTTGATTCTCCCGGAGATAATATACTTGCTGAGTTTGCCAGTGTTGTAGATGCAACAGAATGTGCCGTGCAAGTTCAGGAAGCGCTTAACAATCGAAACGCTGAGTTAGCTGATGAGCGCAGGATGGAGTTTCGGATTGGAATTAACCTTGGAGATGTAATTGTTGATGGTGAGAGGATTTATGGGGATGGTATCAACATCGCAGCCCGCATTGAGAATTTAGCGGAAGGCGGAGGTATTTGCATCTCAGGAACAGCATATGATCAGGTAAAAAACAAACTCAACCTGGTTTATGAAAATCTTGGCGAACAACTCGTTAAAAACATCGCTGAGCCAGTGAGAGTTTATCGAGTAATCATGGAGCCTGAGGCAATCGGCAAGGACCGAGCAGGGCCAAGACAGTGGCAAAGGGTGGCTCTGCCTTTGGTGGCTGTTCTGGCTTTGTTAGTCGCCGCTGTGGCGATCTGGAAATTTTATCAACGTCCTTCTCCTCCTCCGGCGGAGGTTACCCTTGAGAAGACCACAGGCCCTAAATTATCTGAAAGGCCCTCAATTGCCGTGCTACCCTTCGCTAACTTAAGTGGTGATGCCGAGCAGGAGTATTTCAGTGACGGCATGACGGACGACCTTATTACCGACCTCTCCAAAATTTCAGGGCTCCTCGTAATTGCGCGCAACTCGGTATTTACCTACAAAGGCAAGTCTGTAAAGGTCCAACAGGTTGCTGAAGACCTCGGTGTGCTGTACGTGCTCGAAGGCAGCATTCGCAAGGCTGGAGATCAGGTGAGGATCAACGCTCAACTTATTGATGCCACAACCGGACATCATCTCTGGGCGGAGCGCTATGACGGTGTGATGGATAACATCTTTAACCTGCAAGATAAAATCACTTCAAAAATCGTTTCCGCCCTGGCATTGAAATTGACAGCAGTTGAGCAGAAACATACCAAGGGTAAGGAGACCGAGAACGTTGAGGCTTTTGATGCTTTTCTGAAAGGATGGGAACACTATCAAAGGTTCACCCCCGAGGATTTTTCCAAGGCAATATCACTTTTTAAGACAGCAATTGATTTAGACCCAAATTACGGGCGGGCCTATGCGGCTTTGGCTTTGACGCACTGGATGGGAACTGGGCAGGGAGAGGAATGGAGGACAAGAGCAGGGATACACCTACAGACCCATCGTCTATGGGCGCGTCATTATCTTCAGATGGCGATGAAAAGGCCGACATCCGTTGCTCACCAGGTTGCATCTTTATTCGCTCTTTACAGGCGTCAACATGAAAGCGCGATTGCCGAGGCAGAGAAGGCTCTCGCCCTTGAACCCAATGATATTGAGAGCCATTTGTCAATGGGCAGAACCTTGATTTATGCCGGCAGACCACAGGAAGCTATAAATTTTATCAAAAAAGCTATGTTACTTGATCCTCATAATATCGCATTGCCATTGTATTATCTTGGATTGGTTCATTTTTGTTTGGGGAAATTGGATGAGGCCGCAAGTCTTTGTGAAAGAGCCCTAACCCACAATCCAGAATTGATGACCCCGGCAATCGTTATCGCAGCCACATATGCGCAAATCGGCCGTGATCAGGAAGCCGAAGATATTCTTAAAAGATATTTGGAAGGGCAGCAGTGGACTCCTGACATACAAGCCATAATGTACATGTTCCCCTTCAAGGACTTGGTAGTTTCAGATCGTTTTGCTGGTGGCCTCATTGAGGCAGGGGCAGGACTGATTGGAGAAACTTTAGATTACCCCAAAATCTCCAAGAAAAACAAGCTTACTGGAAATGAAATCAAAAACCTGATCTCTGGTCGGTCGATAATCGCAACTGGCTCAGGGTACGAATGGCAAATTTCTTTTACCGAAGACGGCAAAGCAAATCGGCAATCCTCTTGGGATTCTTCCAGCGGTACCTATTGGATCGAGGGCGATCAGCTCTGGATTCAATGGAAATATAAGTATGAGGGGCTAAAATGGAGCAGCGATATTTATCGTAATCCAGGTGGCACGGCCGAAATGAAGAACGAATATTTGTATATTACAGATTGGGGCATTTCTCCATTTTCATTAATGGAGAAAAAGGATTGAAAATCTAAGGTTTTATTTCAACGTTTATTGCTGATAACAATACGATTTGTCTTTAATTCCTCTGTCTACTATATATCGTGCCAGTCTAATAAACCCTTAAGCTGACATTCTGCCAGAAAACCAAATATCAGCCAACTACCGATATATTGAGAATACCTGAAAAATACCGAAAGTGCAGATATGCAAAAATATCACAACATTTTTAAGACTTCAAAAACCTTTGATTAGTTGGAGATATCAACGGTTTTGTAGTACGCCTATTCATGTGATTTTTGCAGATAGCCCCAACGGGGCTTTCCCAAAGTTATCGCCCCCCTCGGGGGGGCTTCCTGAGCCCACCCCCCCTGCGAGTGGAGACTCAGTTGTGCCAATAGGGTACAAGGCGTATTGTATGAGGAACTAAAAATCAATAGTAACAGTAACTACATTTCCCTGCTCCGAGTATTCCAGTGAATCGAAACTTAGAGTATTTGCCATGGCTATCCCACGGCCATGGCTGTCGGTCG
>Ga0255055_10000324_pt1 | contig 37450 bp, 24 predicted proteins | sample JV7_2_27_MG_FD_188633 | JGI IMG/M metagenome (GOLD analysis project Ga0255055, IMG submission 188633) | Seawater microbial communities from Jervis Inlet, British Columbia, Canada - JV7_2_27 | ecosystem: Environmental > Aquatic > Marine > Inlet | place: Canada: British Columbia | collected... | reverse complement strand
TTTAAATTATTATACGATATCATTCAAAATAAAATTATCAAATTATCGATGAGTGAAGTTATTACTTCTTATCTTGGTTAAAAAAAATAAAGTACCCCAACCTTGGCAAGGTTGTCCCCATGTATCGACTATTTTTATACATGAGTCATCCATAAAGGGGTTTATAATTTTTCATCGATTATGGTAGTCATCATTTCTATGGAAGGTCTGTCTGTCTTATCTTTGCCAATGTATGTCCAAACTATTTTTCTGTCCTTATTTATCAGAAACTTGCTTGGTACCGCTTGTTTAATGTTCATAGTTCCTCCTCCGCCGGGAGCAAACCAGTAAACATCGTAATCATGTGCGATTTTTGCTCCACGATCAGAGATAATATCAACAGCAAAATTATTTTCTTCCTTGAATTTCTTTAAAAGTCTTTCGCTATCGCTTGCGATTGATATTAGTTTGATATTTCTGCTCTCAAATTCGGTAATGTTTTCCGTTAGTAGAAATAAATGCTTTTTGCAGTGGCTTCACCAATTTCCCCGAAAGAAATCAATCATTACTCCGTCGTACTCTTTTAACAAGCTTTCCAAATTCATTTCTTTTCCGTAGATATCTTTAGTATCAAACAAAGGTGCTATAGAACGCTCTGGCAATCCACTAGGTCTTGGCGGTTCTTCGTCGTTCATAGTATTCAATAAAATTATTTCAAATTTAAAGTGATTGGCTAAAAAATATTAATACTTGAAAAAAAATTATGCTACTGTAGATCAATTGGATTTTAAAAAAAAGAAATAGAAAATTTAAGATTTTAGATTAAGTGGGTCCATGGGATATTATTCGGCATTGTTAAATTCAAATTAATGAATATTGCGGCATAGAGCGTAGAAAAGGATATTTTAAGCGCTAATTCGGCATCTGTTGTAGCTAATCCAGGGGCATAAAACGGATCTATGTTAATTGTTATGTTGTTATTAATATTATTTGTAAACGAGTGAAATGTGCTAAAATAATTATTGAAAGTTTCTCCAATCTTTACTCCTTCTGGGAGTGTTGGTGGATCTGTGGAAGTCACAGTATAAATTTCTGCGTTAATATAAACATCGTAGATAGCGTAAAAACCCTGGTTGTTGAGATCAAAAGTAATAGTGATGTTAATGGTATCATCGCTCGGATCAAGAGGTAGAACACCTGTATCCCATCCTAATGCAATGTTGGGATGAAATCTAAAACCAAGATTCATTCCGCTGTAGACAATGCTGCCAAAATAACCAAATATGATAAGGCTGAATATTGTACCTAAGACTTTAAAGACTTTGCTAAGTTTAAATTTTACGCGATATTCTTTCTTTTTTCGTAATTCTATTGCCTCAACTAAGTATCGCAATGCTCTAATTCCAGAAGACCCCAATAATAACCAAGCTATGATTTGTAAACCTAAAAGTACCTGAAGTATAGGCGTACTTATCATATATGTTCCTAATTGTACTCCCGGCGTAAAGCCCCCGAAAAGATAAAACATGTAAATACCGGAGTATATTGTAGAACCAAACGCTATAAAGCGATTTGCTGATGTATCTTTCGGATAAGCGTGCCGTAACATGGCAAAAACAGTTCCAATAATTCCAATAATGATTATAGATATTTTGAATTCTTGAGTAAATGTCATGAGTCCCATTATTGCAATTACTTCAAAGAGAATTAACGGTAAAGCAATGTAGAGTACCGCGTTTAATATCCCATAAAGGATCATTTTTGTTATTTGAATAGCCATCAGTTTCGACCTGTTTTTAATAGTAAAAATTGTTACGATAAAATTACTTTTAAAGATTTCATAACATTTCTACTACTTAAATTTCTCTTATTGTAATTATAATAACAATTTTCATTAATAAAATGCAGTTCGTTATTTAAACGGTTTAATAAGGAATTGATTTTTCGTCATATAATCTCATTTCTTCTTTAGATCAGATCATATGTCTTTTTAGTAATTTTTTATGTTTATCTTCACGATTTTTAGAGATCTATATATTCTAAATGTGAATATTTATAAAATTAGAACTAAAAAAAAATAATTGATTGATAATGAAAGTATTACTTACGGGAGCCTTTGGAAACATAGGAGAAAGCACGATAATGGCGCTTTTAGAGCGAAAACACGAGATATTGTGCTTTGATTTAAAAACTAAAAAAAACAAGAAAGTAAGAAAAAAACTAGTGAAACTTGGAAGCTTTGAAACAATTTGGGGAGATATATCAAATCAAACCATTTTAATAGAAATTGTAAAGGGGAGGGAATGTATTATCCATCTAGCAGGAATTATTCCACCGACAAGTGAAAAGTTTCCTGATCTCACACATCGAGTTAATGTTGAAGGTACGCAAAATATTGTAGAAGCTGCGTTGAAAATGGAAAAAAGACCGAAATTCATATTTACAAGCTCGATTTCGACACACGGACCTCGAATGCATGAGCCTCCTCCTCGAAAAGCTAACGAAAAACTAAATCCCACGGATAATTATACTCATTCTAAGGTTGAAGCAGAGGCAGTGGTAAAAAAGAGTGGTTTAATCTGGACAATATTAAGGTTGACGGGGGCTCCTCCGTTAAAAATTAGCTTGGATCTTGACGTTTATCTCTTCAACATGCCCATGGATCAAAGGGTTGAATTTGTACATACTAGAGACGTCGGAGTGGCGATTGCAAATTCTGTAACGGCCAACACAGATAACAAGGTGTTATTAATTGGGGGGGGAGAAAAGTGCCAGATGTTAAACCGGGAATATTTTACGAGGATATTAGAAGCCATTGGCATAGGAATGCTTCCAGAGTCGGCTTTTAAAGTACCTAAAAACGACATGGATTGGTACTATACTGATTGGATGGACACAAGCGAGGCACAAGAGTTATTACAATTCCAAAACTTAACTTTCGAAGATTACCTTGAGGAATTAAAAAAAAATCTGGGCATCATGGGTAAGTTCGCAAAATTGTTTAGATCTTACGCTCAAAAAAAACTATTAAAGAGTTCCCCATATTACATACAACAGTAAAAAATAATTTCAACAAGTTTAATAAGACAGAATTTTACGGATATCATCCCAACCATACGCAATTGTAGTGTAGTTGGCTCCCCCGTATTCGAGCATCTTTTCACCTACATGTTTACCTCCTAGGATTTCATAAAATTTACAATTGGGACTGTCTTTTAACACCCAAACGATCATACTACTTATGTCGCTTTCAATTAATCGTTCTACAATCATTTTCACTAACTTTACTCCAATATGTTTTCGCTGGTATTCCTGATGTATATAAATAGCCATTAGTTCGCCAATATATTTACTAATTCCTGGAGTTTTAAGAGTTAGATCCGATTGCTCTAAGCTACCCATAGAAAATCCAACGATTTTTATAGAGTCTGTTTCAGCAAGATAAATAAACGCCTCCTTTTCGGGATTATTGAATCGCTGTCGCCATCTTATTTCCTTTTCCTTATACGATAAATTCTGCAAAAATTCAGGAGGAAAAATAGACTGATATGCTGTTCTCCAAGTATCCACATTTAATTTGACGATTTCTTTAACATCTTCAATAGTGGCTACTCTATAGTTCACAATATAATAGAGCCTATTATAGTATAAAATTTTTTTTTTCTTCGTGAAAGCTGAGTTTCACGATGAAAGTTTAATTCTTAGAAAATGTGAATTGTAAAAATAAAAGATATATTGGCTACTCTTTTTCATCTTGAAAGGGCTTAACAAATGCCCATCGCCAAATTATAAATATAAGAGAGAAAATGATTGCTGACAAAAGTGGGAGTATTTGAGGAGCTAAATAATCCAAGATTAATCCACCAAGAATTGGAGTTATTACCAGAGCAACGCTATTTAACGAATTATTTACTCCAAGCAAACTACCGGTTTCTTCCCTTTTAACTACTTTTGTTAACTTGCTAGTGAGAATGGGGCGAGCTACGCCTGTTCCAAAAGCTAAAAAGGAAATGGGAATAAATACGATCCAGAAGTTATTAATAAAAATAAGAAAAGTCATGGTGAAAATCAAAGCAAAAATGCCTAATTTCAGAATCCTATTTTCGCTTACCCTCTTCAAGATTGGGTTTATAAGAACGGTTTGAAATAGGACTCTAAGAACACCTATCCACGTCATATAAAAAGTGATTTGTTGGGGTGTCACTTTAAACTGTTTAGTAGTAAATTGAGCAAAAGTTGAAATGAAAATAAAAAATCCGAAACCGTAAATGAAGAACGCTACTAAAATACCACGAGTCTCTACTGATTTAGAGAAGCGCTTAGCATCTTTAATTGGGATAATATTCCCAAGCTTTAAACTAATTTTATCCTCTTTATGTGTTATTGATTCGGGTAAAAATATGATTACTAATAAAATTGAGAGAAGGCTTACTCCCGCTGCAAAGAAAAAGGGAGCTGAAAAGTTAATATATAATAAAACACCGCTAATCATGGGTCCAAAAATTAAACCCGCACCAAAAACTGCGCTCGAATAACTATAAGATTTAGTTCTTTGTTGAGGCGTCGTAACATCGCTAATATATGCCTGAGCAACCGTCATGTTACTTCCTAAAAGCCCATCTACGAGGCGTGCTGCAATAAGTATCCAAACATTACTCGCGATCCCGAGAAGCAAAAATCCTATAACAGTGCTTGTTTGGCTGAATATTAACAATGGTTTTCTTCCGAACCTATCACTGAGTTTACCAGTAATTGGACTAGCAAAAAGCTGACATAGGCTAAAAATACTAATAACTAATCCTATCTGTAAATAATTTAAACCTAAATTTTCACCTAAAATGGGAATAAGAGGCATCACACTACTGAATCCTAAAACTTCCGTAAATTGAATCATGAAAATGATTAACAGGCGTTTATTGAATGTTTTTTCTTGATCTACTGGTATCGAACTAATAAGGTCTCACATCAACGGTTAAATTCAAAAATAAGGTTTTTTAGGAGAGAGATGTAAGTAAAATAAGGTTTATGTCTATATTATATCAATTTGATAGCTAGTTTATAAATAAAAAATAAATTGCTTGTAACTAACCTTTTTTAACATTTCCTTTAAAAGATGAGAATTGGTTAAAAATTTTTGCATCTCCTTCAATTTTGGCAAAGATATTCACTGGTGATGCCGCTTTTGGTTTCTCATCTTTACTTACGGGAGTAGGACCAAAAAAGATGCAGAATCCATTCCCGTCAGGCCAGTATCCAATATCTCCGACCTCACAATCAACTTGCGCATTTTCTTTTCCGATAGCAACGGGGATTTCTCCATACAGTTCTTCGCCCCATCTAGCTAGGTTTAGATCGAAAGGTAAATTATCCCATATAGCTTTGCATGTTTCAGGATTTTTGTTAGTAAGCAACTTAGCTTTAATTTGACCTATTTTCTCATTTTCAATTATTATGTAATCCATAGAGTAATCACTAAAATAAGTTATACTACATCAAATAAATATCATATATATTTAAACAGAGTCTTTGCAAAATAAAGAAATAGAAATATATAAACTAAATTTAAAATAAAATTTCTTCGCCTACTTTAATTTCATGGCATTTTTCAGGATATTTTACTTTTAAAATATCAGCATACTTAGTACAATGGCAAGCTCCAATAAATTTCAAAGAATCTAGAGCCGAAAAGACTCTGGTATTATGAAACCCTCCAATAATTGCTTCAATATTTCCTCGATTCGTAAAAGCATTAAAGGTTTCATTGAAGCCAGGATGGCAACACCCAACAAGTAGGATTCCCTTTTCTTCGCGTGTTTTTAATAACATTGCCTGTTCCTTTAAGTAATTACCCAACTGACCAGATAAGTATATATTTTTCTCAATCTCTGTTTCTTCAATAACACCGTAAACCTTAGACAGGGGATATTTTCTATTGTAAGTAATTTGATTTTCTACTGGAACATAAATTTCTAAATCACTATTTTTTCTATATATGCTTTCTAAACCTTTGGTATGCTCTGGATGATTATGTGAAATTACTACTTTTGAGATATCAGTAACCTCAATGCCCGCTTGATTTAGATTTTGAAGTAGAATAATATCATCACTACCAGTATCAAAAAGAATATAACTACCTGTTTCTACATTATAAATTAAGGCAGCAAATCCATAAGAGGAGATAAATCCTTCAAGACATTCGCCATGATTGAAGAGAATATTAATGTAAAAATTTTCTAAATCTAAATATTTATCCGCAATCTGCATTATAATAATAAATTTGAAAAAATCTATTTGTAGTTTTTTAATGTGAACTTTTAATGGAATCTTAGACTCCTTTCGAATACTATCTTAAAAAATGTAAAGAACTAAAATAAAAAAAAAATTTACTACTTGTCTCCGTATTTCTCTTTCCAGATTGGATCGTTGATTTGTAATTCTCTTCTTTGAACCTTCCCAACCATAGATTTAGGGATTTCATCTATAATTTCTACTCTTTTTGGGCATTTATAGTGAGTAATGTTTTCTTTACTCCATGCGATAAGTTCTTCAGAGGTAACTTTACCAACTGATTCGTCGTGAAGTTGGACCCATGCTTTTACTATTTCTCCAGTTTCAATATCAGGCAATCCCGCAACCGCAACTTCCATTACAGCGGGGTGGGACCCTAGCAAATCTTCCACTTCTTTTGGAAAAACGGAATAGCCTTTATACTTTATCATCTGTTTCTTTCTATCTCTAATAACCATTTGTCCATGTTCGTCCATGTATCCAATGTCTCCTGTTAAACACCATATCCGCCCTTCGTATTCTTTTAAGACTTCTGCTGTAGCTTCAGGCCTATTTAAGTAACCCTTCATTACCTGTGGGCCGCATACACATATTTCTCCAGTATAATCTATTCCGTAACCTTTTAATTGTCCTTTATTGAAATCTTCTTGATCGAATATTGCCCATTCAACACCTGGTAACGGTAAACCAATAGTGCCCGGTGTATCAGTTCCGTCAAATGGGCCTATACTTACTGCAGTCGTACATTCCGTAAGTCCATAAGCCTCGACAAGTGTTCCGTTACTGACAGCTTCAAACGCATCCTTTACGGGTTTGTGAAGTGGTCCCGCACCACTAACACACAATCGAAACATATTTTCCAATCTAGGCTCGGGATTTTCTTTTAAATAACGAGTCAAACCGATGAATAGATTTTCAACTCCCGGTAAAATAACTCCCCCTTCAGGACCAACCTCTACAATCATATCTACAAGTTCTTTTAAGTCAAGTTCTCTTTTTCCGTAAAGTATGTTAAAGTCTCCTCCTTCTATTACCACATTTTGAACAATTGTCATCCCAAAGGCATGGAACAGGGGTATAACACCAATACAAGCCATAGGATGGGAAGCGTCAGGCATCCACATTACATTCTGCTTAGCATTAGTCACGCAGTTATAGTGAGTGATAATAGCAGGTTTGGGAACTCCAGTTGTGCCACCTGTCATTAAATAAACTGCGGGATCATTTAATGGATCTATTTTTACTTCGGGAATATCGACTTCGCCCCGTTTTTGACACACATCTAAAAATTCTATGGCTCCAGGAACTTCTCCTTTAGGTATTGTTCCGTCCGCGATTAGCTGTTCTTTAACAGCAGGGGGTATTGCAGCCAAATCAACTATACATGTCGAAATAACAAAATCAAACTTATATTTATCTTGTATAGGTTTAATCAAACCATACATTACATCCATGCATATCAAACCTTTGGGTTTCACTTGCTGTAGGATATGAAGAATTTCTAGTGGTTTATATGTAGGATTAATCGGTATTACTATTCCTCCTAATTTAACCGTCGCAAAATAGGTGATTGTAAATTGAAAAGAATTTGGAAGTAAAATCGCTACAACGTCCCCTTTTTTTATTCCTTTCCGTGATAAAGAGGTAGCGAGAGAATCCGTATATTTTCGCAATACTCTATAATTCATAGATGTTTTTGAGAAATACATAGCCTTATTCTTAGCAAATTCATCAGTTTTTTGATCGAACCAATCTCCTAAACTAATTACTGGAAATTCTGGATGCTTAGGGACTCCATCTTGGTATTTTTTAAACCAAGGTTTATTATCATCAACATACCATTTAGGTACTGTCATTTTAAAAATTCACGTTTAAAATTTGAATTAGATTAATATGAATATATTTGATTTTGGCAAATATAAACATATTATTCCAAAAAGATTTCTTCTTCTGTTATTCCTTGTTTGCTATAATAGGAATCTTTTGGCAATTTAATCATTTTTATAAATATGAACGCAATCAGATAGAAAATGCCCAATGAAAGAAATATAAAAGTGATCGCAACAGGATTTTCTTCATTAGCACCAGAAAGAATAATTCCTACAAATAAAGAAGCAGTTGAAATACCCATTGATCTAATAAATGAAGCTAATCCATAATAAGAACCAGAAATTTGAGACATAGCCTTGTCTATGTTAGATTTATCAATCTTAGCAGCTGCATCATGAACTAGAGACGCCATGATAGGTATAGAAAACAAAGGATATGAATACATAGAACCCAAAACGGTACTCCATGAAATTATATATAACGCCATTTTAATACCATATGGCAGCCCACTAATGAGGAAGAAAACATCAATTAGGGTTGAAATAGCGGCGATTAGTATGCAAATTGAGTATGAGATTATTATGTGATTTCTCTTGAGAATTTTTTTCCAAAAGAAGTACCATGCAAATTTACCGAACAGAGAAATGAAAATATAGATGTAAAATTCTACAGATTCAAACTGCATAACGTAAGTTTGAAAAGGGAAAACTAGTAGTCCAGAGATTTTTCCACCTACTCCAATAAAAAAACTTGCAACAACCAGCTTAAAGTAATTTCTATCTCTTAATGGAATAGACATTCTCGTAAAAGCTTTACTAATAGAAGTCCTTTCTATAACTTCATTGGAATTGTTTTCATGGAAGCTTTCATCCACAGATATGAAAACTAACAAAATTGCTATTACTCCAAAAATCGTAAATGAAATTCCTATTATTGGGATATAAAATAAAACAATTTTTCCTGAAGACTCCCACCATTTCACATTTGCGGGATCCTCTAGAAAACTTTGCACTATTAATGGTAGAAGTAAAGCAATGATAGATGCTATAATTTGAAATGCTGCTCTTATCGCAGCGACCTTTTCCCTATTTTTCAAAGTTTGGGATTGCTCAGGAAGCAATGATAAATATACGTTAAAAATTAGAGATCTGGAAATTGATCTTACAAAGGTTACAATCCAAAAGTATGTCGCTGTAGGTAAATAAAGCGAATTATCCTGCGGGCAATTTTGTGGGAACCAAATAAGAATAGATGCAATAACCCATACAGGCAACCCGTAAAGAAGAAAAGGCCGCCGTTTTCCAAGTTTACCAGGTTTTTTATTATCAATAATGACACCAAAAATAATACCAGAAACTGCTCCAATTATTAATTGAGCTGTAACTCCTACGGCTACAAATAACGCATTTAAATTTACTGTATAAACATAATATTGGAATAAAAATACCCCCGTAAACATATTAGGTAAAGTAAACCCCAAATCTCCAAATGTATATCCAAATAATCGCTTTCCGTGTAATTCGCGACGGGTTGTTAATTCACTCATGATAACGTTGTATTCAGTAGTCATGAAAATGTAAAAAAATTGAAATACTTTTTGATCATTGGTTCCAGCATTAATGAAATTACTAACAAAAAAGTAATTTTAAGAAACAAGAATGCTATCACGCTTTAGTAGCAATTTTGGGTGATCCACAACAATTCTTATATTTTTTGCCGCTTCCACATATACACGGTTCATTTCTGCCAAATTTAGGAACTTTAATTGGAGAGAATCCATCTACATTATTTTCTTTCTTAAATTTTTCAGCAATAATTTTAAAACGAGGGAGTGTTCTTGTATAAAAAATTTTCCAACCTCGACATAGGTTACTTAAGTGCCTAGAATTTTCTGGAGCTCCATAACGAAGTTTTTGGCAATCTCCATGACATAACTTAAGATAGGGGCATAGATTACATGCTTTATTCCAATTTGATTTTTGAGTTCCAAAATTTTGATAGGTTTGAGAATTATAAAGTTCTTCCCATGAGTTACTATTAATATTTCCTAGTAATAGGTTATCCTTGACAAAGAAATCACATGGATAAACCCCACCATCATATTCTACCACAAAATATTGAATACAGTTATCCTGCATATAGCATACATTATATCTCCCATAAACTAAGTACTCCATAATAGAGTCAAATAAACGAATCGAAACTTTGTTTACATCTTCCTTTATCCACTCATCGAATAAATCGGATAGAAACATCCCCCACTCCTCTCCACTGATAGAAAATGGTCTAAGACTCCCATCGTTATTAAATTCAACGCACGGAATGTACTGATGGAAAAAAAATCCATTATCACGAAGATATTGATAAATTTCTTTAGTTTTTTTTACAGTCTGATTGTTCACCAACGTTAAAATATTAAATTCTACTTCGTTTTGCTTAAGGTGCTCTATGCCACGCATCACGAACGCATGACTTGGCTTCTGATTAACGGTTTTCCGATAGTAATCATGAAGATATTCTGGTCCATCCAAGCTTACTCCAAGGAGAAATTTATATTCTCTAAAAAACTTAGCTAATTCTTCTGTAATCATTGTTGCGTTAGTTTGGAGGCCATTACTAATTGAGGAACCTGGCGGAGCGTATTTCAATTGGAGCTCTACAACTTTCTTAAAGAAATCTAAACCCATTAAAGTAGGTTCTCCACCTTGCCATCCGAAAGCATATTGTTTGTTCTGATCCGTATTCATATATGTTTTTATCATAATTTCTAATGTTTGATAAGACATTCTAGGGTTAGTGTTTTGGGACTCTAGATGATCTATATAAAAGCAATACTCGCATCTGAGATTGCAATCTGCTGATGCTGGCTTTATTAATAACGAGAATGGTTTCATAAAATTGTAAAAATTAATTGAGAACGATCTAATTTAGGATATATATATTCTTTACATAAATTAATATTATTTTAATTGGTGATTAAGGTTAATAAAGATTTAGAATCGAAAGAACTTATTAAAAAATACACTCAAAAATAAATTCACGAAAAAGAGAATTTATTTATGCTAAAACAAAGTCCTTATCTTCCCAATCTTTGTCAGGATCCCGATAATCTCGAAAATCGGCATCAGTAAAAGATTCCTTTAAAATTTCTCTTATTTTTTCTCCAGAACTATTTAAGATGAGTCTAATAAGTCCAATATCAATATCAGGATCGCTAATTAAAGTCAGCACACCCTTTCCAGCATAGGCCGAGAAAATTTTACCTCCAGTGAATTCGCACATGATTAGATTTAAATCTTCTAGACCTAATAATTTTCCAGCCTGTTCGCTGGTACAAAAATTAACGCTCGTAATAACGCCTATACCATCTATATCTACAGGGAAATAGGAGAATTTAGACACGCTTGCTATTGTTAACCCCATTCTATCAGTAAGTATGACTTTTTTAATCCCACTCTCAGATTTGATAATTTTACTTATTATGTTATCGAATGTATTAGTTTCAAAACTAATTAAAATCACCATTCTGGTACATGTATATCAATTTTATATAATATCTTGTTTGGATTTTAGAATTTATAGCTTATTACCGCACTTATTACAAAATGCATAATCAAATGATAAAATAGTCCCGCATTGTTCACAGACTAAGAGATCACTAGATTTAGATTTAGGTTTTTCTTCTTTAATTGGTTGAATAGATGTAAACGCTGTAAAAGTACTATAATCGGCTTCAATATCCGCTACATTAGGAATAATTCTTAACTTGGATTTTCCTTCTTTCTTAGTTTTACTTTCTCCTGCAAAAGGCATGAAAGGAACGCTCTGACTAGTGGTTAAGGCTTCAGTTTTTTGAGTAATAGTTTGAAATAAGGATCCCATCTCAGGTTTAGGCTTTTTTGGAGCAGGAGCCTGTGAAGGTTTCGATTTGGCAGGCTCAAGTTGCTTTTCTTTTTTATCCTTTTTCGGTTTTTTCATAGCTTCAATTAAATTCTCTTGCTTCTCCCTGCTTTCAATGGTTTTCTTCTCTTTTTCAATCTTGGCTTTCTCTTTATCTTGCTTCTTTTTTTCCTTAGCGATCTTTTTCTTTTCTGTTTTTGTTATAATTGATTGAGGCATATAATCAATTAACGAATCAGAAGAAGATACTGTAGGTTTTACGTGATGAAAAATTGGGGATCTACCAGTCAATCTTGGTGGGGGTTGAGGGCTAGGTTCAAATGTCATTGAAGCCGGTTGAGGTTTAGGAGTTTCTCCCCTTTTCATTACACCAAATGGAGTAGGCCTCTGATGACTTTCTATTGATTTTTCTGAGTATGAGCTCTGAAACTCCTTGGGAGTTGGTGCTGGTACTGGAACGTTAGATGTAAAAGGAATTGTTTTTGGTTTATACACCTTATCATTACTAGTTAAGGTTTCTAGTTCTGATTTCACCGCTTCTTTGATCAGAATTTCATCAGGAGTTTTAAATTCTATTTCGGTTGGTTCAGGTATTGAGATTTCAGGAGCAAATTCCGGTTCCATCACCAGTGTTGGTTCGGGGACAGGAGGAGCTTCGTATTCGATTCCAGGCTGTGATTCTTTAATTTGTGTTGGTTCGGGGACAGGTGGAGCGACATATACATCTTGAGGTTCGCTAGAAAGAGTTACAGGTGCGGAAACTTGGCCTCCTCCTTTAGGAACATCTCCTGGAGCATAAACGGTGGTATTTGCAATCAATTGCTCAGGAACACCCTGTCCGATCATTAAGCACGCAAGAACATAAAAACAATCCCCAACTCCATCACCCGTTTTAGCTGAAGTTTCCATATAATACAAATTGAAGTCATTGGTAAATTTACTAATTTCTTCAATTGAAACGGCTCTCTGGTCAATTAAATCGCTTTTATTCCCAACGAGCAATACTGGAATTTCAGCTTTTATGTTTGCTCTAACTTCTTCTATCCATTGCGGCAAATGTTCGAAACTTGCGGAATTTGTTAGATCAAAAACGAGAATTGTTCCTAACGATCCCCTATAGTACATTGGTCTTATGGAACTGAATCGTTCCTGACCCCCCGTATCCCAGAGTTGGAGCTTACACTTAATGGGTCCTTCAGAGGTATCAATTGAAATTGTTTTCACGTGAAAATCTACCCCAATTGTCATTTTATAATCCTCAGTAAAGAATCCTTTTGAAAACCGAAGTGTGAGAGCTGTTTTACCAACTCCTCCATCACCTACAACAATAGATTTAAAAAGATAATCATATTCATCAATCATTTGATTTCTTTTATTAATTTCTTGATTTTTTAGAAGTTTCTTAACCGAATCTGGTTTTGTAAGATAATCCTCTATATTTAAATCGGTTGCTCCAATTTTTGCTTCCAAAATTTCATCTTTTTTAAACTTAACCTTACGGGAAGTAATAAAATCCACTTTTTCTTCGAGGTTAGCTATTTTCTCATTTATTTCTTCCTTGAAGCTCTGTTCAAAATCGATTAAATCTTTAATAGCCTCTCTCGCTTTTAAATTTCCTCCAATTTTATCAGCAATTCGTTCTTCAATCCTCCTAATTTTCATATGATCTGTAGGGGTAAATTTTACGCCATCTTTAGGAGTCATTTTAAGCTCAATAAGGCTTAGAAGATAACTCAGGTCACCTTCTAATGCTACAATTTCATCATGTTGGTTTCTCGGTGTTAGAGCTTCCTTATGGGTGTAAATTAAAAAGCGCCCTGTTTTGCCAATATCCGTAATTTTATCTTCTTTTTTTAATCGCGTAAGATAAGTCCGGGTATTTTTCTCACTAAGATTTAGTTCATAAGCAATTTCCTTACTGGTTAAAGCGTTTTTCTTAAGAAGATCCAAAATACGTTCTTTGTTACCTATTTTCTCTTGAACTGCTTGCATTCTCTTTTCTTCTTTGAGGTGTTTCATTCTATCTTGGAATGCTTGACGTTTTTCAACATCTAACTCTTGAACCGATTTCATTCCTTCTTTTTTAATCCATCCTGTTACGGTCGGTCTTTTCAATTCGCTTTCAGGAACCTTTTCTAACTCCACTTTTTTAGCTTCCGAAATTGGAGCTACAACTTTTTTTTCTTCTCTCTTAGTAATAGCTTGTTTTGCTAAGGCTTGTGTGGTTTTCATAATTTGGTGAGGATTAATATTTGGAATTGCTACTGTCCTTAATACCCAACCTACGATAAGATTTTGATTAGGAAAACCAGATGCACTCAAATCTTCATCCTTAAAAACGTATGAATCTATTAAGGTAGTCCCTTTTAGCAAACGACTTGCCCATTTGCCGTTTATAAGCCCTAATTGAATTCTATATGATGTCCCGGGGATTCCTAATTGGCTACTAAGGGGTTCAAATCCTTTTTCAGAAATTATTTAATCAACTCTAATTGGTATATATTCTAATTACTTGGAATCTTATTTATTAATATATTTCCGTCCTTCTTTTCCATCTTATTTTTTCGAAAACCTTTACAAAAATTATTTTTAATTTATATCTGTATATTAATTGTATATTATCATTTATAAATTTAAGGTGATATCGACCTTTTTAGATCTAATTTACAAAACTTTAAATATTCAGTATACAGATAATATACAAAGATTGTTAATATTGAAATGCAAAAAGTTTTGATTTATATTGATAGGATACAAATCTAGGAGCGTTGGATTAAGGGTTGAGGGTGCAGAAAATGATAATATCGGGCGTTCATCATGCTATATAGATCAAAAAGTTGTAGAAAAATTACAATTAATGACGGGTAGTGTTATTGAGATAAAAGGAAATAAGAGGACAACTGGTATTGTAATACCAAGTATCAAAGATATAGGAAAAAATATAATTAGATTAAATAATCTTCAACAACTTAATGCGGGGGCTAAAGTTGGGGATTTTATTAGAATAAATGAAGCTGCAGTATATCCTGCTGAAGAAATCGAATTAACCCCAACGGGTGCAGATTTTGGCCTACTAATACAGAAGGAAGCAATAAAAGCAAAATTAATCAACAAACCAATTGTAAAGGGTGATATCATTGATATTTTAGGAGCTTCATATCAAGAAAGTGATCCTGAAGATCCAGTCAATCACATCATGAAGTTATTCTCGAAAGCATCAAGAAAAAAAAAAATTATGGGATCAATGCGAATGATTGTTGAAAAGACACACCCTTCTAATAGAATTGTAAAGATTACGCGAGATACTAAGGTCAGAGTTAATAATTGCATTGCTATACTAAATAATAGCGGAGAAATTGTTTCTTATGAAGATCCTATTAGCTATATAGAGGATGATAGATGGTATAGGAAGACTATAGAAGATTTACTATCTTATACGGGAAGGTTGGAAGAGAGAATCAGAAATATTGAGACTGAAAAACAGGTGTTAAATTTAGGCTGCAAAAAATTAGAGTATGGTAAGCGCATCTTAAATAATGCTATTGAAAGATTAATAAAGATCACAGATAAATTATTAGAATCTCCCCTGTTTTCAAAAGCTAAATACGGAAATTCAGAAAGCAATAGAGAAGAGGAAGGGTTTAGCGAATTAAGGAACCTCGAAGAGTTAAACAAAAATCTTACTAGGTTGGAAAGGCTTATATCTGATAATTCACCAGAGGAAAATAGTCAAAACAGTGGATATTGTGAGTATTGTGGAGAAGAAGTAGAAGATAATCAAATTCATTGTCGTCACTGTGGAACTAGGGTTAATAAATAAAATGATTACATCTATTTCTAAAAATATGTGTATTGAGGAATAAATCCCTTGTACATTAATTCTAAATTTATAGCTCAATAGTTTCAGTATTGTTTATACCCCTTTCAGCAATATATTATCTTAAGTTAAACTTAAATAGCAATAAAGTATAATAAACAATAATATTAACTATAGTATTTAGATATAAAGAGAACGATTTCAATCGTTTACTTTAAAAATGAGTAAGCTGACCAATGGTTAAAGTATTTTTTAGTTATGCTACTAGTGATAGAGATTTATTTCAAATTCCACAAGTAGCAGAATTACTAGGAGCAAAATCCTGTATTGATGAGGTATATTATTGGGAAGAGTCTGCTTCTGGTTCTATTATTGAATATATGAATAACTGTGTGAAAGATTCTGATACATGTGTATTTTTTTATTCTAAAGCAGCAGCTTCCTCTGGACCCGTAAAAAAGGAACGAGATATGGCAGTTTACCAAGGAAAACATATAATTCCCGTGTTTACGGATATTAATGATGTTCCTGAGATTTTACAAATAGAAACGGGAGTTGATGCATCTGATAAAACAATAGAAGAGGTAACCAACAAAATATATCATCTTATAGACCGTAATTATGAGGAATTGAATAGAAAAATAAAAGAACTTATACCAACCCTTAAAAAAATACTTCAAAAAAAAATTCATGTGTCACTTAAAGAATTAGCTCGTGAAATAAACGCTGATCTTGAACTAATAAAACTAAGTCTTGATAAATTTGCCATTCATCATGAAGATTCTAATGAATACTGGATTAATTTCGAAGAGCTTCCAAAAGCTATAACACCCTTCAGAGGTGCCACAATTTTATGCTATGAGGAAGATATACTTTTGGAATTAGAAAATCATATAAATTCAAAATATAATAAAACAACGGAATTTAAATTAGTAAATATAATTGAACATAATACCCAAATGGGCTTTACTGTAGATAACTATCGAATCACAGGAGTTGGTCTTTATAATTCAGGAATAACAACTCTCCCAGAGTCAATAGGTTTCTTAAGTTCACTTAAGGTTTTAGGTTTAGGTGATAATAAATTATCCAACCTTCCACTTTCCACCAAACAACTAAAATCAATTCAAGTATTAATATTAGAATTTAATAACTTCGAAGCACTTCCACCATCAATAATTAATTTAACATCGCTTCAAGAACTTTATCTAAGGCATAATAAGATCACAACAATCTCAGAATCAATAAAAAACCTCAAAATACTCAAAAGATTGGATTTAGGTAATAACAATATTAATTACATTTATCCAAAATCAATAGAAAACCTTGTGTCGCTTAAAAACTTACGTTTGAGTCATAACCAATTAACTAATCTTCCAGAGTCAATAGGGCACTTGAATTCAATTCAATTAATCGAATTAAATAACAACCCATTAACATCTCTACCAGAAACAATGGTGAATCTAAAATCTCTCGAATTTTTATATTTGAAAGACACTAAAATAAAAGAAATACCAGCAACTTTACCAGACTTGGAAAAGAAAGGTCAATTATCTATTTATATGTAAATTAAGTCTCTTTTTTCCTGTATTTCACTTTTACATATCACTTATGCTTTTAATATCTCTATCAAGGCATTAATAAAATCCTCTTTCTTTTCTTCACTGAGATGTAAGATTTCTAATTCAATTTTGAAATCAAATTGATCTGCCAAGTCAAAAATTTTACTATTAAATTCCGAAGCATCCATTGGTAAAATATCTCTTAACATTTCAAGGTCAATTCGGATACCAGATACCTGAAATACTTTTTGAATATCTTGTATAATTTTTTCTCGCTCCACTTCTGATTTAAAAATTTCAACTCCGCATTTTCTGCAAAATCTTCCTTCCACTTCTAGTCCACAAATGGAGCAAAAATTAACCGGAGGTTTTTCTGGTTTTACTGGTTTCGTGATAGCTGGCTGTGTTACTGCTGCTGATTTTACTGGTTGTGTAATGATTGGAGGTTTTTCTACTATTGGTTTTACTGGTTGGGTAATGACGGGAGGTTTTTCTACTACTGGTTTTACCGGTTGGGTAATGATTGGAGGTTTTTTTACTGCTGGTTTTACTATTGGTTTTTGTATTAATTCTACTTTCCTCTTAGATTTCCTTCTAAATAGAATAATAACTACTATTACAGCAACAATTGCTGCAATAACCACACTTACTATTATTACGATTAATAGAATATCAGGTTCAGCGGGGTAGGCTGTAAGATCGTATGTTAAGTATGTCGTTTGTTGGTCAGGATCAATATTAATAAATAAAAAATACCATGTACTAGAAGACGCTGGATAATAATCTCCAGAATCGGAATAATAGCTTCCATCGGATAACTCCTCAAAACTATATGTATCATTACTTTGCAATCTCGCATAATTTAAAGAATCCAATACCTGTACTATTATTCCTACAAAAGTATTTGTTCCAGAAAACGACCAGTGAAGACGATCCCCAGAACCAGAGGTAGAATAAACTGTAACATATTCGTTATAATCAAGAGAAAATTCGAATGAAGAATTTGGATTACCTATATCGGAAATAAAATTTTGATTAGTTTCTCGATCAGCTGAATAGAACATAGTGATCATAGAACTACCAATAAACAGAAGAGAGATGACAAGGAATAAATAAATTTTTCTTGGTTTTGAATTAAATAGACTCTTAAATTTCATCAAAATTAACACGCCCATTTTATTTTTTACTATCAATTTAATCCGTAAATGTAAAATCTACAAAGAAATTAATTATTTGTAACCTATTTATATTTTCTTGTTTTGAAATTATACCAAAACAGCATTCATACAATGAACTATAATAAAATTTAATGCTATTATCTCAAGTTTAATTTTGGGGGGGTGGTGGTACATCAAAGTAGGTACTAATATCATATATTAATGGAGTAAGTGTAGAAATCTAAAAAGAATCTTAAATATTTTTCAAAAAAATATATAAACCAATTTCACATATTTATCAACTATTACAATATATCATTATAATTCTGGTGGAAATCTATGTCATCTGAGTTTGAAAAAAAATTAGAAAAATATGCTGAAGTAATATTAAAAGTTGGGTTAAATCTCCAACCTAAACAGCGTCTCCTCATTGGTGGACCTAGCGTACTCCATGATGGTATATCTTTTGATACAGCTCCATTAGTACGGATAATTGCAAAAAAAGCTTATGAAATGGGAGCTAGTTTAGTTGATGTAATTTGGGCAGATGAGCAACTACGCCCCATTCGATATAAACACGGTTCAAAAAAAACACTTAGATTATATCCTAAATGGAGAGTTGATGCAAAACTCGATATTGCTCAAGCAGGAGATGCGAGTCTAGATATTTTTAGTCCTAAACCCGATTTGTTAGAAGGTGTGGAACTGAGTGTGATTTTTAAATTCCAACTCTTTCTTCTTAAGCATCTCAAACCTATTTCAGAGTTAGTTCATAAGTTTGGTTTCAATTGGCATTTAATCGCAACACCAAACCAGGCTTGGGCAGATAAAATTCTTCCTAATATTCCTTCGCATGAACGAGTTCAGAAATTATGGGAGATAATTTTTGAAATGTGTCGAATTAATGAAGAAAATCCAATCTCAGCATGGCAAAAACACGATGAGAACCTTAAAAAACGATGCAACTATTTAAATGGAAAACAGTACAAAGCTCTAAAATTTAAATCTCCTGAAACTAATCTAACAATAGGCTTACCTAAGGATCATCTTTGGGAAGGAGGGAGCGTGGTAACAACTAGTGGAGTTAAATTTCAACCAAATATCCCAACTGAAGAGGTTTTTACGCTTCCCAATAAAGATCAGGTAGATGGCTTTGTTAAAACTACAAAAGCCGTTTTAATTGAGGGTCAAATCATTGAAGATATTGTTTTTAAGTTTTCTAAAGGTAGAATTATTGAAGTGAATGCTAAAATTGGTGATAAAACTATAAACAGTATAATTAATATCGATGAAGGAGCTCGAAGGTTAGGCGAAGTAGCTTTAGTCCCTCATAATTCACCTATATCACAGACAGGGCTGCTTTTTTATAACCTTTTAATTGATGAAAATGCTTCAAATCACATTGCACTAGGCCAAGCTTACAGAAATTCATTGAAAAATGGTATTGCACTTAATGACGAAGAATTTATGGCTGCGGGAGGTAATAATAGCTCTATTCATCTTGATCTTATGATTGGTTCGGGAGAAATGAATGTAGATGGAATATTAGAAGATCAAACCACAGAACCAATAATGAGAAATGGAGAATGGGTTTTTGAGGTGTAATCTGATCTTTTAGGCAAGAGCTATTCTTTTACGCGTAAAATTGCGCAAGCACTTAAATTAGTATAATATTTTGCTCTGTTTCTTTTATTCATCTCTCTTTTAAGATCGTCGTAATCAAAAGCCAAGTCGTCTAACTTCTTTTCAACTTTCGCTATATCCTTTTCAAGAAAACGAATATCTTCTTTTAGTTTATCGATTTTATCTAAGCGCTCTTGCCGTTTTTGCTTATCTTCAATGCTTTTAATATTTAATAATTGCCGTTCGGTTGGTTTTTTGCTTTCTTTTTTCTCTAATTTTAGTTTTAAGGATTCTAATTTAAAAGTTAGAAGTCTCTTATTATATGTATAAATCTTCTCTTTTTTTTTGGTTTCAATTTTAAAAATCTTGGCGTTTAGAGCTTTTATTTCGTTTTTCCATTGAGAAGTCTTCCATTTTGCAATATTTTTGGCTTTTTGAGTTAGATGGTCAAGAAAATTAAGGTCTAAATGAGATATAGAGTTATCCACATCTTCAATTGCGATAAGATCTTGAAAATTTTCAATATCTAATACAACATCTGCTAAATCTGGAATCTCATTTCCACGATTATCTACTGATATAGCAGAATATTGATTTTCTAAAATATAACCCTGGTATTTTATATTAAATACGAATAAATACAAATCTTTTCCAGATGAAAAATAGGATATTAAATGATTTGACAAAACACTCTTTTTCAAATTTAGAACTGTAAATGTTCCCTCTAAAGCTATCGACCTACAAAAATCTATTAAATCGTTAATTAACGGATGCCCTAAAGCAAAAAAATCGATTTCTTCCCTTTCTCGAGCAAGGTCCAAATCAAATGTGCCAGCATATTCCTTTTCCAACCTGTATTTAGGATTTTTTAATAAAGTGTCATGTATCGTAATCTTAGTTTCATTTCTTAACATTTTGGGAATCTGATTGCCGCTCTCTTTAAGGAGCTCTATAAATCCATATTTACTATGGTAGAGATCAAAAAAATATTTTACAAGTAAAAATAACTCGTTGTGGCTCAGTTTTACTTCTTGACACGCTTCTACTGAAGTAATTAAGTCGTCAATTTGGAACGACTTTTTATCGATCAGTAAATCATCTAATTGCATTTCAATTTCTTTTGCCTTTTTTACTTCAAGATCTACTTTCCTATTGAATTCATTGAATTTTTTTCTTCTCTTACCTTCTTCTTCGGTAAAGATTATGTTTTTGATATCCTTCTCAATTTTACCAATAATAGGTTCGAGTTGACCTATTGATTCTTCAAAAAGGTGTATTCTTTTATCGAGCGCAAACATGATATCCGTTTCGATAGTTCCCTCAAGATAAAAGTTATAAATGTATATTTTTTTAGATTTCTGACCGATTCTGTCAAGTCGTCCAATTCGTTGTTCTAACTTCATGGGATTCCAGGGTAAATCATAATTAATTAAAATCCTGGCAAATTGAAAATTCCTACCTTCACCACCTATTTCTGTAGATATTAAAATAGCAAACTTCTCGTTAGTCCGGAATCTTTCTACGGCTTCGTCTTTTTCGACTTTGTCTAAACCCCCATAGAAAGTTTCTATAAAATACTCTTCTTCTTGACTATTCAATAGCTCTTTTAAGTATAGAAGTGTATCAACGAATTGAGTAAAAACCAAGATCTTCTCAGTAGGATTTTGACGATAAATTTGTCCCACCAATTCTACTAGTTTCTGACATTTAGAATCATATGGTAAAGCGTTCAATTTGGTATAAAAATCTCTTAATAACTTTTCGTGGTTCAGATAATCTAGAGACGCTTTAACTTCTCTATTCGTCGATTCCTTCTCATCATTGAAGGTAAGCTCAGAATCTATGAATTCGTCTTCCAATTCTAATTCATAATATTCTGGATCTTCTTCTCTTAAGATATTCATTTCAATAGAGAGATTTTTCTGGCGTTCAATTTGTTCTATTCTCCGTTCAAGACTTTTTAAAAACGCATATTTTGAACTTGTAAGAAGTTTTTGGAGCGTTGTTATGATGAAACCTATTCCAATATTCTGTTTACTCGTTGAGGTGTTGTAAATCTTTGCTAAATAAAGCCGAATTTCTTTATAGAGTTCTAATTCCTGCTTCGTAGGGTTAACGAGAATCGTTTTAACAACGCGTTCGTTTATAAAGTCTTCCGAAAATACATTTTTCTTACGATTTCTAATTAGAAATTGAGAAAGGGTATGATCTTTTTCAATTTTCTTTAGCAAGGTTAATTTATAATCGTCGTCTGTTAATTGATCAAGTATTTCATCAACCGTTTTACTTTTATCTACATGATTCAAGTTTTTAAGAAGTTTGATTGTATTCTTTACTTCGAAGTTGTTAAGTTTATCAATTTGATTAATGTTAGCGGTTAATAAATTTATGAAAGGCATATTTTTCCGAAAATGCTCAAAATCTGAAAAGTTGTCAAAAGCCTCTCTTTGAATTAATTCAATAAGTGAGTATAATTCAAAGGTGTGTAGTTGTAGGGGCGTTGCCGATAATAACAATAGTGATTCAGTAGTTAAACTTAAATTTCTCGCTAAGTCGTAATTTAAAGTTTCCCTGTAATTTCCAGTCGTGGCGTTAACTAAATACCTACGCAAATGATGAGATTCGTCAAAAATAACTATGTCCCAAGAAATTTGAGAAAGTAAATTTATATACTTCTGATTTCTCGCAAATTGAAGAGAACAAATAATTAAATTATCGTAATAAAATGGATTTTGAAGTACCTCAGCACTCCTTTGAGCTCCCCTCTTCTTTAATTCTTTTATTTTCTTCCCGTCATAGATTGTAAACTCAATGTTGAACTTATTTTGCATTTCAAATTGCCATTGTTTTACTAAAGTAGCAGGAACGATAATTAAAATTCTTTCAGCAAGATTTCTGGCCATCATCTCTTTGATATAGATCCCGGCTTCGATAGTTTTTCCAAGTCCAACTTCATCAGCTAAAATAATTCGAGGAAAATACTCTTCTGACAGTCTATGTGCAACATTTATTTGATGCGGCATAAGGGAAAGTCTAGAATTAGTAATACATTTTATTTGATAGGAGGTGTAATATGAATGAAAGAGATTGGCCCAATATTTTATCAGGAAATTCTTTGGAGGATCTATTCTTTTTTTTGCTATTATTCTTTTAATGGGAGTTTCGTATTTTGAAATTATTTCAGACTCATAAATTTGAGTTAATTTCCCGTTTGGAAATAGAACTTCATAAGAGATACTTCCGTCTTTTATTAAAAAATTGTTAGTGTTGATGGTTCCAATTCCATCGTTAGTCAGGATTCTCTCATTAACTACAAACGTCTGATGTATGAGGTCAAGAGGATGGATTATTTTTACTATATTATTTTCAAATCTGACTTTATATTTGGTTATAAAAAAGGTATCTTCATCATCTAAGGATCTTGAAGCGGGAATTTCTAACTTCTTTACAATTCTCCCAATACCTAACTCGGCATTTAATCGATTAATAACTAAATTATCTAAATTAAATTTATGCCCTTGGCAATAAACATTAAAACACTTAGAAAAGCGGAATTCTAAAGAGTTAGTGCAAAATGGGCACTTATATTTAAGAGCCTTAAGATCGTTAATCATAAAATTATTATTCTCTCTATTTAATCTAAATATTACAAATAAAAGTAAAAATTTTGTTATTATAAATTATTGAGGTATTTTTTATGGAATCTGAAAAAGTTGAACCTACTTTTGTTGGAGAGAACGACGGTTTAGTCTTTGTTGTTCCAAAAGAACTTTTTACAATGAAATTATCACCCGAACAGAAATTGGACCGAGAAACCGCAAAAGAATATAGTAAGTATTTAACAGGGACATTTAAAGGCTTTCAAAAGGCGAACAAAACGAAATATCAAAATGGCGATAATAACAAAACCGAAACGACACCTGAGTTTTGGAGTGAGTTTGAGAGTTTAGCTAAAGAAAAGGGAATTGCACTTATTGGCTATACGCCCGTGTTGAAAAACTATATTTTCAAAAATCTACCAATTGTAGGAAAGAACGCGATAATTATTGGCATGGAGATGGATTGGGAAAAAATTAAAACAGCGCCAAATGTTCAGGTTAGTATTGAAGCGTTTAGAGTGTATTACGAATTGGGAGAAAAAACGATAGAATTAACAAGGTTTCTGCAAGGAAAAGGGTATAGGACGGAAGCTCATCATCCTTTTGGAGGAAAACTTTTATTTACAGCTCACGCTGTAGCTGCGGGGTTGGGAATAAAGGGGAGGAATGGGTTAATTATTAGTCCTGAATTTGGTCTGAGACAAAGGTGGAGCGCGATAACTACGGATGCTAATATCCCCGAAACAAAGAAAGTAGATTTTAGCGATATGGAGGATTTTTGCGAGAATTGCGGCGTTTGCATAGAAAATTGTTTAGGTGGAGCTATTTATGAAGAACCAATTGAGAAAGTAAATGGTTCTGGCATTTTCACTCACATAGATCGCTCAAAATGCATGGAAAGTTTATTGAACAATAATTATTGTTCTAATTGCTTGAAAGTTTGCCCTCAAGGGCATAAATGAATTAAATTAGGTAAAGTTTTATTGTTTTTTATCTAAAAATTTTCCTTGAATGTATTTGTCTATTGCGTGAGCAGCTCTTTTCCCGGCTCCCATTGCTGAAATGACTGTAGCGCTTCCTGATACGATATCTCCCCCCGCAAAAATTCCTTCTATATTCGTTTGACCATCTTCGTCTGTTTCGAGATAATCCCATTTATTTAATTTTAATTTTGGAATCGATTTAGTTAAGATAGGATTTGCTCTTGTTCCAATTCCAATAATAACTGTATCTGTATCAATTTCGTATTCAGAACCTTCAATTTTAATGGGTCTTCTCCTACCAGAATCGTCAGGTTCACCTAATTTCATCTTTATAACCTCCATTTTACTCACCTTATCATTTTCGTCTCCAATAAATCTAACGGGATTAGTTAAAAATTGAAATTGGATACCCTCTTCGACAGCGTGGTGATATTCTTCTTTTCTTGCTGGCATTTCCAATTCTGATCTTCGATAAACAACGATAACTTTTTCTGCTCCTAATCGTAAGGCGGTTCTTGCAGAATCTAATGCTGTGTTCCCTCCTCCTATGACAGTCACGATTTTACCGATTTTAATAGGAGTATCGTATTCTGGAAATCGAAATGCTTTCATTAAATTTGTTCTCGTGAGAAACTCGTTAGCTGAGAGAACCCCAGTTAAACTAATTCCAGGAATTTTCAATAGCATTGGTAGTCCTGCTCCTACTCCTATAAAAAACGCCTTGAAACCCATATCTTTTAGATCATCAATCGTGAGAATTTTCCCAATTATCGAGTTATATTCGAATTTAACGTTTAGCATCTCTAATGTCTCAGTCTCACTTATAATTATTTCTTTAGGTAGTCTGAATTGGGGGATTCCATAATTAAGAACGCCACCAGCCGTGTGGAACGCTTCATAAATAGTGACATCATAACCGTTCATAGCAAGTTCTCCTGCACATGCCAATCCTGCGGGACCAGCACCAATAACTGCCACCTTTATCCCTTTTGGAGCTGAGCATTCAGGACATTCTTTAAGATTATTCCTTCGTTCCCAATCTGCTATGAATCTTTCCATCTGTCCTATTGATATAGGTTCTCCAAGACCATTTAATAAACATGCTTGCTCACATTGTGTTTCTTGAGGACATACCCTCCCGCAAATTGCCGGTAGTAAATTATCTGATTTTATCTTATAGAGAGCACTCTTATATTTTCTTTGTCCTAGAAGTTTAATAAATTGAGGGATTTTGATATTAACGGGACAACCAGACACACATAAAGGATTCCCACACTGCAAACATCGCTTTGCTTCTGATTCAACCGAGTTATCAGTTAAACCAAATGGCACTTCCGCAAAATTGGTAATCCTGATACTCGGTTCTTGTTCAATCATCTTAGGTCGTCGCAATTCTTCGTAATATTTTAATTTACCTTTAGCTATTCTACTAAGGGATCTAAAGCTTTTACTGTCTTCTTCAATCTTTTTCTTTACGATCATATTGAGGTCTATAGCTTTTTGGAAGAATTCAGCACCTTTTTTGGTCCTGATGAAAACAGTCGACCAACCAGCGTCAGATCCAATAGAACCTACAGAAATATCTGTGTGAATAGCGGTTAAGTCTTCGCAGAAGAAACAACCAAATCTTCCATACTTCTTGATTTTTTTAATTGGAATGTCATAGACAGCGTTATCGTGGTTGTAAATAAAAAATCGCCCTTTATTTATGTCCATTTTTCTAACTTCTGCTGGTGTACTTTGAAACTCATCCTTCAGCAATTCGGTAATTTTTTCATAATCGAACGATTCTGAACATAACAATCCGATTTTAATTGCAATATTATCATAAAAAGGTTTACTTAAGGGAAAATATGAGACTTTTTTTAGAGCTTTCATTATACAGGGAGTTCCAACTACCGCTAATTTTTTATACCCTCTATATTCGTAAAATTGCTTTAATATTGGTGAGTTAGTGTATTTAGTTCCCGCAGTTTTTAAGAGATCTTCTTGCTTTTCAATTAAAATCGGGATGGGATTTAAAGGTTCATTACCCTCAGTTACAACTAAAGCACCGTCGATTAAGTTCTGCTTAAACGCCATATTCACCAATGTTGTGACAATTCCCCCGTCTTGAGCATGTTGTGCTATTTTCTCGTCGGAAGTTTGAGCTGTAACTACCTCACGATAGTAGTTAAATTGCTCTAAATACTCATCATTTTGAGCACCATTACTCTCAGGTTCATTTAATATTTTTGGGAAAAAAGACCTCGGACAACTAGTATAGCAAAGACCACAATGCATACATAGTTCTTCGTCTAATTCAAAAGTCCCTTTAGAATAGGTTATTGCCTTAACGGGGCAAACAGATTCACACATACCGCATCCACAACATAACCTTGTATCTCTAATTAATTTAACACTAGGAAAGATACTAAAATTGTTAAAATTCTGGATTTCTGCCTGGAAAAACCTAGGAGTTTCACCAAATTTATCCAAATAACCAAACTCTTTTAAATACTCAAGGTCACATGCTAATTCTTTTTCTGATAACGAAAGTTCTGATTTCAATCTAGGAATGTCTATTCCTTTATGTTCCTCTATTTTTTCTAAAATGGAGTGCCTTATTCGACCTACATTAGTTATATCGTCTATTAATTTGTTTAGTTCATCTTCGGTGTATTTGCCGGCTTCAAGTATTTTTTTCTTGTTATTATTTAATATATCTACTAATGATCTCTGGTTTCCCACTCTAAGTCACCTCACTTTTAAATTTCTCTAATGCCCTACATTCTTCGTCGTAGCATTCTAATGAATGTTTTTCTTGATCAAGAAACCTATCGGCGCGTTTTAAAAGATTATCAAAATCGACAATGTGCCCATCAACATCTGGACCATCAACGCACGCAAACTGAACCCCACCATCAAGAGTAGAGAACCGACAACATCCACACATTCCCGTTCCATCAATCATTATCGTGTTTAAAGAAACAAAGGTTTTTACTTTGGGTAAGCCCCCAGATCCATTAGTTGTAAGCACGACATACTTCATCATTATCAAAGGACCGATTGCGATAACAAGACTAATTTCTTTTTCCTTAATAATCTCTTTTAAAGGATCAGTTACTACACCTTTTATCCCTTCGCTACCGTCATCTGTAGTAATAATTAATTCATCGCTCACAGAGTTTAACCGATCTTTCCAAATTAATAATCCTTTACTTCTAGCACCCAATATCGTGATAATCTTATTACCTGCTTCTTTTAGTTCTTTTGCTTGAGGATAACATGGAGCGATCCCAATTCCTCCGCCAATAATTACTATTGGATGTTCATACTTTTCGACGTGAATTCTATTCCCTAAAGGTCCTACAACATCAAGAATCATACCGCCAACTTTTTGATTACAAAGCAATTTAGTGCTCTTACCCACTACCTGAATAACAAGCGTTATCGTCCCTTTTTCCCGATCGTAATCGGCAATTGTTAGCGGAATTCTTTCTCCAGTTTCATTAATCCTAACAATAACAAAATTTCCAGCATATGCTTTTTTAGCAATTAAAGGTGTTTTTAATACCATTTCAAAAATAGTTCCACTAGTTCCGAGTTCAATTTTTTCAATAATTTCGTAGGGCAAATTTAATCGAGACTCCTTTTAAATTAAAATAATTATACTCTATTTCTAAGTGATTTAAGGTTTAAAAAATATTTAAGGTTGCTATAATTAGGGGGAAAAGAATGGGTTAAAAAAATTATTAAAGATAGGTAATTGATTTATATTTACTACATAAAGAGCATTTTACCTATAAAAGTTAGTAAGTCAATTACCTTAATTTTGTTTTTTAGTTCTTTATTCTCGTTTAGATAGCAATTTAAATGCGTTAAACATTTTGGACAAGTGGTAATTAAATAATCTGCACCAGTTTCGATTGCTTGTTTTACTCTCGATTCTTGTAAAAGTTTTGAGTTTTGATTACATGAAATGTAAGCAGAAACACCGCAACAGTCGGCATCAACTTTATTATTCTCCATTTCTAGTAGTTTAATGCCTGGGATTTGACTTAGAACTTCACGGGGAGCATCATAAACATCGCTCATACGACCAAGCCTACACGGATCGTGGTAAGTTACTTTAACTTCACCCAGATTTGGAAACGATACATCTTCTAATAGTTTTTCTTTTATAATGTACTCAGAAATGTGATAAAGTTCAAACTCAAACTCGTCGCGTTTATTAAATAATTTTCTATATTCGTTATTCCAAGTGTAATACCCTTCGGGGCAACTAAAGACGATAGTTTTAACTCCAGCGTCTTTAAACAATTTAACATTGTATCTTGCTAATTTCTCAAAAGATTCTGTGTCACCTTGCCAAATTATATCGTGTCCGCAACATTTTTCGTCAGGTAAAACAACTGGTACAATTTCACTCTGATTTAATATCCCAATTACGCTCTTAGGAACGGTGAGATAATCTGTAGCGTTATACGAACTCAAATTGTCTTGGTTTCCATAGTTACAAACCATAACACCAGAAGAATCAAGGGCTCCAGTATAATCTTCAGGGATCTGGTCACTATTGCTGCAACAATTGCAATTCAAACACCTATTTGCTTCTTTTATTGCTTGTTCTTCAGTAAATCCTAATTCCATCTCTTCAAAGCAAGCTAATCTTTCTTCTCCTGGCATAAAGTTCATTTCTTGACAAGCATTAACTTGGATATATTTCTTAGGAATAGTAGAACGTTTAAGATTTTTTTTACTGATCCTTCCTTCTATTAAATCAGCTCCACGGATATAGCGATCTATTGAATATGCCGCTTCTCTCCCATCTCCAATCGCATCAACCGCACACATGAGTGAATCAAAGATTATATCTCCACCAGCGAAGACTCCTGGAATGGAAGTTTCGTGAGTTAAATTGTCAACCACTATTTTACCCCGCTCTACTTTTAATTTGTTGTCTGTTGCAGCATTAATAGGAACCATGTCAAGTCCTTGCCCGATAGCAGTAACGACATAGTCTACAACGATCTTAAAATCAGAACCTTCCACTTTGTTTAAAGGTCTTCTTCCTGTTTCAGGATCGGGTTCTCCCCATTCAATTTTATAACAATTTAATGCCAGTTTTCCGTTAGGTTCCTGGGTTATGTTTTTAGTCGAGGTAGTAAAATGATATTCCATAACGTCTCTCTCAGCTTCGTGCAAATCTTTGAGCACATTTTTGAGATCCTCCTCTGTTAATATGTCTACAAAATCGGTTTTCGTAGCCCCTAATCTAACAGCAGTTTCACCAACATCAACGGCAACTGCTCCTCCACCGATAATTCCAAAAGTTTTACCTTTAAATTCTTCGGGGTCTGCCGTACAATTATACTTCCGATCTAAAAGAAAATCTATAGCAACATGAACATTGGGTAAATTTTCACCTTCTAATCTTAAAGTTTTTGGCACGTACAGACCTACCGCAATAAAAACGGCTTCAAATCCTTTTTTTTTGAGATCTTCAAGAGTAAAATTAGTTCCAAACTCTTTATTTAATACTATTTCGACTCCCATACTTTTAATAAAGTCGACATCGTGGTCTAAAGCTTCATCAGAGAGCCTATATTGCGGAACTCCGTATCTCACGACGCCACCGGTTTTATCTCCTTTCTCGAAAATTATTGGTTTATAGCCCATTCTTGCGAGGAAGTAAGCAGCGGATAATCCTCCGGGTCCAGCACCGATAATTGCAACTTTTTCTTTCGTTTGTTTTACTGGTTTTATTTTACTGTTGTTAGGATGTGAAGTTTCGTAATCAGACACGAAACGTTTTAACTCACGAATTGCAACGGGATCGTCGTGATGCTGTCGATTGCAATTTAACGCACACTGCGCAGTACAAATTCTTCCACATAAATAGGGTAAAGGATTCATTTCTCTTATTAAATCAATAGATTCTTGAAACTTGCCCTCAGATATTAATGACACATATCCCTGAACATCAACTTCGGCAGGACAACCAACGACACACGGCGCAGTCCCCGTTAAAAAGGGAACGCAACCCATAAAATAAGCAATTTCTCCTTGGTTCTTTACTTTTAAACCTGTTCCTTCTAGGAATCCAAGCTTATTGGTGAATTTTATCTTATCGTCTGCCATTAGTTTTGGTATACTGGAATAAACTCTATCGTGATTACAACTACGCAAAGTCTCCTGTAATGGTTCGTATTCCGAAGTTAACGTTCGAAGTTCCTTAATAATCTCTGTAAAGTTGACCCCCGTTTTACCTTTAGTCATTGGACAATATTCTGTGCACAATCCACAAGTTAGACAATCCCAAATATTATTATTTTGTAGTGCTTCCTCTGGTGACAAGAAAGTTAAATCAGTAATTAAATTTCTCGGATAAAATAAATCTAAGTAAGAGACGGGGCATACATTAACGCAACGATTACAATTATAGCAGTAATTTGCGTTCGCTATGACATTTTTAATAATATCACTCGAGAGTATTCTGTCATTTTTTTTAATTACGCTTTTTTCGTTAGTTTCAGTCATATGAATCCCAAAACGGTCTTTATTCTATTGTTAAATATAATTTAAAGAAGTTTAAATATGCTTTTATTATCAGTGAAAAGAATTTTAACTGTTTCCTACATAGGGAATTTCGAATAGAAATATATATAAGTTTACCAAGAAACAATTTATTAGAATAAATAAGAAGACCAATTTGTTAAAATATTTCGGGTTAGTTTTTATGAAGAAGAAAACTATATATTTATCGATAGGTATAGCAATAATCGTTATTTCTTCTGGAATAGTTGGAATTTATTTATTAGTTACTTTCTTTGAAAACGAAACTCATGTGGATGGTAATCAAACTCCTTTGGGTAGATATGGTCCTGGAACGGTATTTGATCCTCAATTACAAAAAACGATAATTTTTGGAGGAGGGGCTCAAGATGTAACTGGTTATGAATTATTTGATGATATGTGGACTTATGATTCTACAGGTAACATATGGAGTAAGATTGTTCCAACTAATAAACCTTCAGCGAGAGCAGGACAAACCATGGTTTACGACTCTTTCAACCAAAAAACTATTCTTTTCGGAGGCTGGGACGAAAATATAGGATTAATGAATGATACATGGATATATGATTCTCAAACTAATCAATGGACTGAGGTTTTTCCAAATATTTCGCCAGAGAATAGACAAAGTCATGCAATGTATTACGATCCAGTCTTTCAGAAAGTTATCTTATTTGGAGGTTATAAGGATACCTTACCCCATTTTAGCGACACTTGGGAATACAACTACTCCAGCAATACATGGTCTGAATTAAATCCATCAAGTAGTCCCTCAGGTAGATACGGATCTAAAATGGTGTACGACCCTATAAATCAAAGAGCAATCCTCTTTGGAGGTCGTTCAACATCAATCTTGGATGATACATGGGTTTATTATTACGGAAATAATTCTTGGTCCGGATTGATTACAGCTGGCAGTCCAGACACTCGATACTGGCACGGGATGGTGTACGATTCTAATAACCATAAAGTAATAGTTTTTGGCGGAAGACACGCGGGAGCTCCAGGAGACGCAATAGAAGACACTTGGATATTCGATCCCGCGACTAATCAATGGACAGAGGTTCTACCTCTAACTCATCCTTCCAATAGAATGGATTTCTCTATGGTTTATGACTCTAATAGCCAAAAAACTATCCTATTTGGAGGATTTCGGTTCCCAGGAAACACTCTTGGAGATACATGGACATACACTTATAACAGTAATAACTGGAGTATAGTGAAAGGCAGCGATCCTTAATTTATTAAGGAATTTCCTCTAATTCTAATTTCTTAGCGGTTAGATTTATTATATAATCGTATTCATCACGATTTCAAAGAGTTAAAAATTTGAATAAATTTATATTTAGAGTTAAGTTAGGGTAGAGGTTGTTTAAATTAACAAATAACCTAATAAATAGTAATTCTCTATAATAAATATTAACTCTCTAAACTAAATAAATCAAAAATAAAAATTAGTGAAAAACATGAGTAAAGCTAAAGATATAACTTTACCCGACGAGGTCAAGGGATACTCCCAAGTGAGACTCGATGTCGACTTAACCAGCGGAAAAATAGCGAAGTCTACTCTATCTGGAGAATTTTGCCGCGACTGGATTGGTGGTTATGGATTTGGTGCGAGAATTCTCTGGGACGAATTAAAACCAGGAATCGATCCATTAGGTCCAGAAAATGTATTTGTATGGGCTATAGGCCCTTTTCCAACTACGATACTACCTACTAGCTCAAAGTATGGCGTATTTGCTAAATCACCATTAACAGGTATGTTTGGTATGGCTATTTCTTCAGGTTCCGTTGGAGCACAGGCACGACGCGCTGGAATCAACGCAATTGTAGTCAAAGGAAAAGCTTCTGAACCTGTATACATGGTCGTAGATGATGATGACTACTACCTTGAGCCATGCGAAAAACTCGTTTGGGGAAAAGGTAATTTTGAGACGGAAGAGATTCTGAGAGAAGAATTTCAAGATCAAAGATTAGCTGTTATGTCCATCGGACAGGGAGGAGAACGATTAAGTAAAATGGCGTGTATAACTAACGATAGAAATAGACAAGCAGGTCGAACAGGAATGGGGGCTGTAATGGGAAGCAAAAACCTCAAAGCGATAGCATTTCGGGGCACGAAAGGAATCAAAGTTGCATATCCTACTGAATTTTATAAAATGGCTAAGAAATTAATTAAAATTGCTAATGGTCCTGCAACCGCCAAATATCGTGATTTAGGCACTCCTGCTGGATTAACTAGCTACAATAAACTTGGAATGATGCCAACCATGAATTATCGTGAAGGTACATGGGAAGAAATTAGCAATGGCGCCTTTACTGGGGATACACTTAATGAAGATTGGGTAGTTAAAAAAGTTGCTTGCTCTCAATGTTCAATCGCATGCGATCATCTAGCAAGAGTACCAAAAACCCACCCCGAATATCCTAATTTAGTAGCTTCTATAGATGTTGAAATGTGTTATTCGTTTGGAACTAACACTGGATGTGCTGATTGGCCAACTGTTTTTAAATGCGTGTCTTTATGCGACGATTTAGGAATTGACGCAATTTCAGGCGGTGTTACAGCTAGCATGGCTTGTGAGTTATTCGATGTAGGACTCATAACCAAGAAAGATCTAGGATACGAACTACCTTTCGGCTCTACTACTAATCTGTCAAGATTTACAGAAGAAATGATTCTTGGCAAAGGATTCGCTGGTGAAATCTTCGGAGATGGCTGTAGACAAGCCGGTATTCGACTAGAGGAATTGGGAAGGAAGAACGCTGGGTATTACGGGATGCATATTAAAGGACTTGAGATGCCTGCATTTGACATTCATGGTATGACTAGTTTCGCTGTTGGAGAAAGCGTATCTGTTAGGGGCGCTTGTCACTTGCGAAACGGTGCTTACGGCTTAGACGCAAAAGGTAAATTCGATAGATTCGGATACGATAAACCCCTTGAACGCGGTAAATCAATAAAATCTGTTGAAGATATTTATGCTGTAATTGATTCATATATCATTTGCAAGTTCACACGCGGAATTTATGAAAACGATGCGGAGATGGCTAAAGTTTATGAATTGGTTACTGGGATACCGCATACTGAAGAATCGATTAATATTAGAGGAGATGCTATATTAAACCTTTCAAAATGTTTCAATATTCGAGAAGGGTGGACCAGAGCGGACGATCATCCTCCAGAAAAATTCTTTAAAGAAGCGCACACAAAAGGTCCTGCTAAAGGTGTCGTTTTAAAAGAAGAAGGATATCAAAAGTTATTAAGCGGTTACTACGAAGCTCGAAGTTGGGATACGAAAACAGGGATTCCAACGGATGAAACGCTTAAGAATTTAGGCTTAGATTTTGTTATTGGAAAATTGAAACCAGCGGGGGGCAAGAAGTAAAATGTCTAAATCTTCCTTGAAGAAACGTGGCGGAAAGATGCATCAATTCATAATCATCGACCCAGATTTATGCACAGGATGCGAAACTTGTGAATCTGTGTGCTCATTTGTCCACGATGGTGAATTTAATCAAATTAACACCCGAATCCATAGAGTACGAATTGAACCAGTTTTCAATATCGCATTAGCGTGTCAAAAGTGCGAAGACGCGCCATGTATTCGTAGTTGTCCAGAAAAAGCTTTAACCAAGAACGAAGAAACGGGTTCTATCATTGTTGACGATGATAAATGTAATGGTTGTGCATTCTGCATTCGTGCTTGCGATTTCGGAGTTATCAACTTACACATTGACTCCCAGAAAGCTCTTATATGTGATCTATGCGATGGTATGAAAGAGGATTTTATTGATCCGGAAGTAGGTAAAACCGAACCTCAATGCATTGCCGTTTGTCCAAAAGAAGCCATTAGTTTGAAAAATGTCGAACAAATTGGCGAAGAAACCAGAATGGACGCCGTAAAGCGCTTATTTGGCGACGTTTCGGAATTTGGTAGCAAATAAATAATTTATTTTATATATTTTTATTTTTTTATTCTGCAAGATTTACTGACATAGTTCTAAAAAAGATAGAAGAAATACTGTGTAAATAAAATCTGATTGAACTTGGATTTATTTATGAAATCTATCGCCACACAGATGGTAATATACTAGGTTGTTCGTTTAATAAACACCTCATTAACTAAAATATCAAGAGAAGGAATATCTGTTTCCTGAATAAGTCGATTTGCTTTAGAATATTTTTTAACAGTTTCCCAAATTTCTTTATTTTTTTGGATAGTACTAATGAAATGTTTCAATCTCTGCTGCGCTAAAAAAGATTGTCCTTTAAATAGATAGCAGACAATAAATGGAGATATTGCATTCATTATTATCGTATATTCCCCAAAAATAGCACGATCTAATCCTTGAGAGAACATTTCATCACTAAAGGAATTAACAGCAGATAAAAAACCTCCAAACAAATGATCTTGGAATGACCATCCCTCTACAAATGATTGGGAGAAAACTGGGTTTCCACCTTCTGATATAATTAAAATTACGACCGATTCTTCGTCTTGAATATCTTCTGGTTCAATCGCACGTTTTCGAAGCATACCGTCCATTTGTTCATTTAACCGAGTTAATTTCAGGCGTTCAGTTAAAGTTACTTCTAATTTTTTAAAGTTTTTCCAAATTGCTAATTGCTTGAGTAGTTCGTCGTGTTCGTTTGAAATTTTTCTAGCTGACAAATTAAGTCCATATCTTTCAGCAACTTGTTGTCCTTGGCTCAGTAATCGTCGAGCCTTTTTCAAATCTAAGGTTATTAAAGCTACTCTAGCTTGTAATATGTAAGTTTCACATAGAATCCAATATGAATGTGAATTCCTAGAAATTGCTAATAATCGATTAATCAAGAGATCTATTTCATCCAGAACTTCTAAATTATTGGTTTTATGTAATTCTGTTAGATATAAATCACATAATTGAATTAATGTCAATATAGTTAGTTGAAAATAGGGATCTGATTTTTCAAGGATTTTTTTTAATAATTCTTCTGCCTTAGTCTTATCGCGTGGTCGCTGAGTATTATTTAGTAGTATCGCTTCAAAATAGACAAGCCATAATTCAGTTTTAGGGTTTTTAAATTGTTCAAACAATTTTTTAAAATCATAAAAATATTTATAAGCATTGAAGATATCGCCATTTTCAAGATAAATATGAATTGCAGCAGTTAACGGTGAAAACATTGAAAAGGGAGATCCAACTTCCTTACTAATTGCTAAACTTTTTTCAAGATTTAGTAAAGCTAGTTCAACATCACCTTTTTCACTTAATACTTCCCCTATAATGCTATATAACACAGCGACTTTATGTTTATTTTTAATTTCCTTGAAAATCTTTAAAGATTTCTCGAAGTGTTTAAGTGAAGTTCTTAATTCACCTTTAAATTGATATGACAATCCTAAATTATTATATATTAATGCAATTCCGAATTTATTGTTAATTTCTTCAGCTATAGCTAAACTTTGTTCAAGATAATTTATAGATTGATCTAACTCACCTTTAGCATAAAAAAGTGTCCAACCAATATACATAATTGTTATAGCTTTTTCTAGTTGGGGTTCTATTTTATCCCATAAAGACAAGCTATATTCTAAGTATTCTAATCCTCTGTCAGCGTCATCTTGAGATACTAAATATCCTTTAATGAAATTTATTCCGGCTTCAATGCTAATGTACTCTGCTGATGAGTCCTTGGTAAATGTTTGAAAGAGTCTTTCTGATTTTGTAATTATTTCACTGGCTTTATCAAACCTACCTTGCCAATAATACGTCATGGCCTTGAGATTTAAAGCAGAAACCGTTTGCAAATTCATTCCTAAACTTAAACTTTCTTTATATGCTTGTGTGGAGATTTTAAATGAGGATTCGAGCTTTCCTATCCAAATTAAGATTCTAGCTTGAAGGAGAAGACATGAAACCTTATGATTTAATGGAAGTTCCTTTTTTTTTTCGAGTTCTGTGAGAACTTGCAAAGCTTCTGTGTATTTATTTTCAACTAAGAGGTGCTCAGCAAATCTCAGTTCTTCTGGTTTTTCCACTTCTTCTATCTTCTTATCATTCATTATGAATTTGATTAAAAAACTAATTATACAACTTCCTATTAAATATTCTATTTTTGCTTCTTTTTCTTTCCGCCCCCTCCGCCACCTAGCCCTCCAAAATC
>Ga0255055_10000323_pt1 | contig 37463 bp, 35 predicted proteins | sample JV7_2_27_MG_FD_188633 | JGI IMG/M metagenome (GOLD analysis project Ga0255055, IMG submission 188633) | Seawater microbial communities from Jervis Inlet, British Columbia, Canada - JV7_2_27 | ecosystem: Environmental > Aquatic > Marine > Inlet | place: Canada: British Columbia | collected... | reverse complement strand
ATCAAAGATAAGCTCTACTTGTTCAACGGAATTATGGATGCGATTGCAGCTACCGACCTGAAGCCCGGTAATAAATATACTTTTAATATTTTCGACCCGGCTTCTATGGGACAGGCTGCTGTGATTGTTGAAATTATCGGCGAGGAACTCGTTGAAATCAGAGGGTTCAACCAGCTGGCCACAAAAATTTCTCTAAATTTTAAAGGAGTATCTCAACTGGCCTGGATTGGAAAAGAAGGTGAAGTTGTCAAAGAAAAAGGGCTCCTGGGAATCAGCTTAATAAAATCGGATCGCAAGGAAGCCCTTGGCGGGCTTGCTATTGAATCAAGCCAGGATCTAACCCGGGTTGCTTCGGTCGCCTCCAACATTCCGCTTGAAAACGTCGAAGCCCTGGACCTGCTGAAGGTTAAAATCCAGGGGATACCATCTAAAAATGTACAGCTCCAGGGCGGCAGGCAGACATTTAAGGAACAGGTTCTGATCGTTCAAAAAGAAGCTCTGTCTGATCTGGCCTCTGATCTTAAGCCTGAAAATCTGGCGACATTGGAGAAAATATTTTTAAAGCCCGGTCCGTTTATCCAGTCCGATCATCAAAAAATTCGGGATCTGGCACAGGAAATTTTAAAAGATGCCCCCGATGCCACCCCCTTAAAAAAAGCCGAAAAATTGCTGAATTGGGTGCACACCCATATTGAAAAACGGCCGGTTCTTTCACTGCCCGATGCACTTTCCACACTTGAAAATCGTGTAGGTGATTGTAATGAGCACGCCGTACTGCTCGCGGCCCTTGGCCGGGCAGCCGGAATTCCCACCCGAATTGAAGCCGGCATGGTGTATTTAAAGGGCCGATTTTACTATCACGCTTGGAATCTCATGTATCTCGGACAATGGGTCACCGCCGACTCCCTTTTTGGCCAGCTGCCGGCTGATGTCAGCCACCTTCGTTTTGCAACCGGCTCTCCCAGCCAGCAGCTGGACTTAATGGGTGTCATCGGAAAGGTACAGTTAACGATAATACAATAGTTCGTTGTAAAATTACCGCCAAATAATATTCTCTGTGCCTTAAAGAAATAAGTTATAAAGTATGCTATTATCATCAAAAGTGCCTAAAGTTAAGGTATTTTGTCTACTTTAATATAACCCTATGATCGAACTAAAAGACCTGACAAAAAAATACGGTGAGTTTGAGGCAGTGAATGAACTGAACCTTTCCGTTAAAAAAGGAGAGGTTTTTGGGTTTATCGGGCCCAACGGCGCAGGCAAGACCACCACCATAAAGATCATGGGGGGGATTCTTGAACCGACGACCGGCACGGTGACCATTGCCGGGATCAGCATGCAAGAAGAACCGGAAAAGGCCAAAAGTAAAATCGGCTTTATCCCGGATCGCCCGTACCTGTATGAAAAACTCACCGGCATGGAATTTTTAAGATTCACCGCAGATCTGTACGGGGTTTCCGAAGAAGCATTTCAAACAACGGCTTTTAAAATCCTTAAAGATTTTTCGCTGGCGGATTGGGCTGATGAACTCGTCGAGTCTTACTCCCATGGCATGAAGCAACGGCTTATTATGTCGGCAGCTCTCCTGCACAACCCCGAGGTGATCATCGTAGATGAGCCCATGGTGGGGCTCGATCCGGCAGGCATTATCATGGTTAAGAATCTTTTTAAAACGCTCGCTGAGCAGGGCGTCACCATTTTTATGTCAACCCATACCCTTAAAGTTGCCGAGGATATATGCGATCGAATCGGAGTGATTCATAAGGGCAGTTTAATTGCCATGGGAACGACCACAGAGTTGCAGCGGGAAGCCAATGTCACCGAAGCCGACCTTGAACGGGTATTCCTAAATCTTACTTCAGAAACTCCATACCCGCAAAATTAGCAGATAGCGGCCAGTCGCCAGTGGCGAACAACCAGAGACCGGAGACCAGCAGCCGGTGACCGGAAGCCAGATGCCAGGAACCAGATGCGAGTAAAATGAACGAAGTCCTAACCTTATTAAAACCCCGAATCTGGCCGCTTAAGAACCGCGGCCTTTCCAAAGCCAACGGCAACAGCGGTGCAAGTTTCCTTTTGCTCGGCGCCTTCGGTTTGCTTTTCTGGTGCGGCATTTTCGCCGTTTCCTGGCGGGTGCTCATTTATTTTAAGGGCATTGAAGATATCGGCGACATCCTGGGTTATAAACTACTATCCATGATGCTGGTCGTATCTTTTGCCCTGCTTCTTTTCAGCAGCATCCTGACATCTCTTTCCAAACTCTATCTCTCCCGCGATCTTTTACTGGTTCACTCCATGCCGGTTTCCAGCTACAAGATTTTTATCGCGCGCTGGATTGACAGTACGATCGACAGTGCCTGGATGGTCATCATCTACACCTTGCCGGTTTTCATTTCCTATGGCATCGTTTACCAAACCGGCGTCTTTTACTATGTCAACACCATGATATCCATGATGTGCCTGGCGGTCATCGCATCGGCGATCAGCACCCTGATGGTTATGGCCGCCGTCATATTCATACCGGCCAGCCGGATGAAAAGCGTATTTATTCTCATGGGAATCCTTTTTTTTGTGGTGATTTATCTGGCGATTCGCCTTTCACAGCCGGAATTGTTAGTTGATCCGGAAGTGTTTGACAGCGTTATGGTTTATATTACCTCCCTGCAGACACCTTCATCACCATTTCTGCCAAGCAGCTGGGTCTATGACAGCATCCGATCCGCCCTTTCCGGCTCGATCAACAATAGTTTGTTTTTCACGGCGCTGTCGTTGAGTTTTGCCGGAATGATCGTATCTGCCATGATTTTTCTTTCAGATGCCATTTACTTTAAGGGATATTCAAAAACCCAAAACGCTCCGGCCCGCCTGTTTAAAAAAAATGTCGCCAGTGACCGAATTTTTAATTTTCTGCCGGGTCCCGTAAAATCCTTTACGGTCAAAGAGATCAAAACGTTCCTCCGCGACCAGACCCAGTGGACCCAAATCTTTTTGATTGCCGCTTTGGTTGTAATTTACGTTTATAATTTCAAGGTCCTGCCCCTTGAAAAATCACCGATCAAAACCGTGTACCTTCAGAATCTATTCTCATTTTTGAATATGGGACTGGCGTTATTTGTTCTGACAGCGGTGACCGCCCGGTTTGCCTATCCGGCGGTCAGTCTGGAAAGAGAGGCTTTCTGGCTGGTCAAAACCTCTCCGCTATCCATACGAACGTTTTTGTGGATTAAATTTTTTATCTATTATTTGCCGCTGCTGATCTTAACCGAGATTCTGATCGTTGCCACCAACCTCCTGCTTCAGGTCACCCCGTTTATGATGATCCTTTCAACCCTTACCGTTTTTTTTATTGTTCCCGGTATTGTGGCCATGGGTGTCGGTCTGGGGGCCGCCTACCCGGATTTCAAAGCTGAAAATCCAACTCAGACGATAACCAGTTTTGGAGGACTGGTATATATGATCGCCTGTGCCGGATACATCGGTCTGGTGGTCATCATCGAAGCCGGTCCGGTTTATAATCTTTTTATGGCCGGCATCCGCAACAAAATAATCACCTTCCCAGCCTGGATCTGGATTGTCGGCTCTTTTACCCTGGTATTGGTTCTCAGCCTGCTGGCTATTTCTATGCCGATGCGCTTTGGTGAAAGACGCCTGTCCGAATTGCTAACCTGATCCTTTCAGAGACCCGCTAATCCCCCATTATTGAATTTTTGATCTTGACACGCCGAATATATACATTTATATTTACATTAGCATACACATTATCGCCTGGTTCAGAGGTTCAACGTTCAAAGGTTCAGGGGTTAGATAACAGAAGACAGAGGTCAGATGACAGATGAAAACCGGAGCGTAGGGCAGCCCTCTGTGGCTGCCAGAAACCAGTAGATAGAGGCCAGAAACCTTGAACTGTTGAACCCAGAACCCTGTATTGGAGGTCCTATGCAAACCCAGCTGACACCGAAACAGCAGCGTTTTTTGGATTATCTGCAGCGGGAAATCGCCAGAACCGGTCAGTGCCCCAGCCTGCGACAGGCTGCAGCGGATCTGGGGGTCAGCCATGCCGCCATCGCTCAGTTTTTGCGCGTGCTGGAAGAAAAAGGCTATGTGAAACGGGAGGGGCGTTACAGCCGTAAAGTTTATCTGCTAAATCGTGCCCACGAGGCAGCGGCTTTGCAGCGCTGGCGCGAAATCCCGATTATCGGTCGTGTCACAGCCGGTCTGCCGATGTATGCCCAGACGGAGTGGGACGGCAGCATCGTGCTGGACGCCGCCGTTTACCGCAGTCAAAACATTTTCGCTCTGCGCGTCAAAGGCGATTCGATGAAGGATGCCGGCATCCTCAGCGGCGATCTGGCAATCTGCGAACCGCGCCAGTACGCCCAAAACGGCGAGATCATTGTAGCGCTTATCAACAGCGAAGAGGCAACCGTCAAACGCTTTTTTTTACGTGACGATCACATCGAACTGCGTCCGGAAAATGCCGATTATTCCCCCATGCGCTACGACTTCGGCGAAGTCCTGGTCCAGGGCAAAATCATCGGTATCCACCGCGGACCGGAAGGAATAAAATGAGCACGCTGCGCGTTTGAGGACCAGCTCTGCGAGCCTCGAGGAGCGGTCCTTCTGACCTTTAGGAGCGCTGCGCTTAAGGCAATAAAAAATGCCTCAAGTCCCGCAAAAGCGGGACGCTCCTTAAACGAGCGCATCGAATGCGCGGAGTGCTCCTCCAGTTCCGCCATCAGCAGAACGCTCCTCAGCGGGGCGTCATGGCATTACGCAATCCTTAGCAACACTTTTTGCGCTTAAAACGAGAAAATGTACACCGAGCAACCCAAAACCCCCTGCCGCCTCTGGGTCGGCACCAGCGGCTATTCGTATACGGAGTGGATAAATGCCGGCTTTTACCCGCCGGGCACCCGCTCCGGCCAGATGCTGCCGCTTTACGCTCGAACTTTTCCGATCACCGAACTAAACTTCACCTGGTACCAGATGCCGAAAGCGGCTGCCATCGAACGCATGCGCCAGTATGCACCGCCCGGGTTTCGCTTTGCCGCCAAACTGACCCGCACTTTAACCCATGAGGTGGATCCCAACCAATGGCGCGGGCAGGTCTCCCAGTATCGGGACGGCATGGCGCCGCTCACCCAGGCCCGGCAGCTGACAGCGGTTTTGCTGCAGTTTCCGCCGAGCTTTCCCCGGGCGCCGAAAAACCGCCACTATTTGGCCGCCCTTCTGGACGAACTGGACGGACTGCCCCTGGCGGTGGAATTTCGGCATGCCTCCTGGGCCACGGACAGGGTTTTTGCCGAACTCGAACGCCGCCGTACCACCCTGGTAGCCGTGGATGAGCCGAATCTGCCGGATTTGTTCCCGCAACTCGATGTCGTCACCAACCCGGATCTTTTCTATATTCGGTTCCACGGCCGCAACGCCAGAGGCTGGCGCTCGGGCAATATGCAAATGCAATTCGACTACGACTACAGTGATGCTGAGTTGCGGGAATGGGCCGATAAAACCATCACCCCGATGACTCGGCACGCCGGCAGCGGAGTTATTTTTTTTAACAACCACGTCCGCGCCCAGGCGCCCAAAAATGCCCGGCGTCTGATCAGTCAGTTGATTGAGAAAAGTTTATTGTGAAAATAGGTTCAGGGTTCAAAGGTTAAAGTCAAATCTGAACCGTTGCTTCGAAGGTTCAGGATTCAAGGGCTTGTTCGATTAGTTTTATTGGTCTTATTGGTTGAATTAGTGGCTTAAACCGAACCAATTGAACGAATTAAACCAATTAAACAAATGTAACGTTTGCCAGCTGGCTGACACCTGAACCTGTGAACGCATATGAAAAAAGGTAACCCTGAACGGTGAACCCTGAACCTGTGAACCCTTACAATCGTTCAATTGTCCATTTAAATGTGGCTGATTTTGCCGTGGCGGTGGAACGGGCGGTGGATCACCGGCTCAACGAACGTCCGGTGATCATCGCGCCCGAAGGCGCCGCCCGGGCCGCTGTTTACGATATGAGCAACGAGGCCTACATGGCCGGCATTCGCAAGGGCATGGCTTTGCGCCGGGCCGTGCGCCTTTGCAAAAATGTTCAAATCCTGCCGCCCCATCCGGATCGCTATGAGCTGGCCATGCGTGATGTGCTCAAGCGCGCCCTGCCGTATTCACCCCTGATCGAAACCGGCGAAGACGACGGCCACCTGTTCATGGATGCCACCGGCACCTCCCGTCTATTCGGCCCGCCCATGGACGTGGCCTGGCGGTTGCGCAAACAGATCAAAACCGATCTTGGCCTGGACCCGATCTGGTCGGTGGCGCCCAACAAACTGGTTGCCAAAGCGGCCACCCGCCTGGTGAAACCTGATGGAGAGTACATTGTCGCCGCCGGCGAAGAAGAATCGCTGCTGGCCCCGCTGCCGGTCAATCTGGTCCCGGGCATCGAGCACAATGACCAGCTGCGATTGCGGGAATTTAACCTGACCCATGCATTCCAGGTCTCCGCGTTGAGTCTGGAGCAGCTGGAGATCCCTTTTGCAACCCGCGCCCTGTCACTTTACGAGGCGGTGCGCGGCATCGATCCGTCTCCGGTTTTGCCGGTCGGCCAAAAACCGCCGAAGGTGATCGCAGACCATGAATTCGGCAATGACACCAACAACGTGCACACCCTGGAAGGCGTTCTCTACGGCCTGGTCGAGCAGGTCGGCAGCCAGCTGCGCCGGCGCCGGCGGGCTGCGCGCCGCATTGCCATTATCCTTGACTATTCCGATGGCATGCGCCGCGCCCGCCAGGTGGCTGCCAGGCCGGCCACCGCCAATGACCTCACCCTTTTTGAGCTGGCCCGACGCACCCTCCAGCTGGCCTGGGTCCGACGGGTACGCATCCGGCATATGCGTCTGATCTGTGACCGTCTGATCTTTCCGCCGGCTCAGCTGGAACTGTTTGCCGCCGATCAAAAAGCCAATGACAACCGCTCCGGCCTGATCACTGCCATCGACTCCATCCGCCACCGCTTTGGTAATGAGTCAATCCGCATGGGTCGGGTCTTGGCCGCTTAGCACTAAATTTGGAGTTCTATACAATTTAAAACCAGAAAAATACGAAATACGAAGCACGAAACAAATACGAATAACAAAAATTCAAAATTCGAAACTTGGCATTTCGATATAATGAGACCAAGAAGCCAAAAATTTTTCTTGGTGTACTGATTCCCGAATATGGAATTTGTTTTGAACATTTAATATTCGAATTTGTTTCGAATTTCGAAATTCGGATTTCGAACTTACAACGAACAATGATTCCTTTAACCGTACGATCAAACTATTCTTTCATGTGGGGCACAGCCCCGGTCAAGCAGGTCTGCCGGACTGCTCGACGCCTGGGCTATACCCATCTGGCGCTGACCGACACCGACAATCTTTGCGGCCTGTGGCCTTTCTTAACCAGCTGTCGACGCGAAGGACTCACGCCCATTGTGGGGGCGGAGGTTACCGACCCCAAGCGCAAGCAGCGTGCCGTCTGCCTGGTGGCTTCCGATACCGGCTACCGCAACCTCTGTCGCCTGCTCACCCGCCGCCACATGAACGAAGATTTTGATCTGGAGGCCGCTGTAACTTTCCATGCAAACGGATTGGTGATCCTTACCCAGAGCGCCGACCTGTTAGGCGCCTGGCATGCTGCCGGCGTTTCGGTCGCCGCAGCCATGCCGCGCCGGCCTCTTCCCGCCACTCACCGCTTGCGCCGCACGGCCAATCGCCTGGGACTGCCGGTGGTGGCCACACCGGGCAGTTTCTTTTTGCATCCTGACGACATGCCGGTCCACCGCATGTTGCGGGCCATCGAGCGCAACACTTCCCTTTCGCGTCTGGCGGACGCTGAGGTCGCTCCGGCGGACGCGTGGCTGGCAACTCCCGAAGAATATGTACAGCGCTTTGCCATTTGTCCGGAGACTGTCAGCGCCACTTACCAAATTGCCGAACGCCTGACGTTTACCGGCCCGCAGTTTGGTATCGTCATGCCGCCGCTACTGGGCGAAAACGACAGCAATCCGGCACAACATCTGCGGCAGGACGCCTATGCCGGCGCACGACGCCGTTACGGTGATGAACTTTCCGAGGCGGTGGTGGAACGGCTGGAACACGAGTTGCGCATTATCACGGGCATGGGGTTTGCCGCCTACTTTTTAATCGTTCGCGATATTATCCAACGCAGTCCGCGCACCTGCGGGCGCGGCTCGGGAGCCGCCTCACTGGTGGCCTATTGCCTGGGCATCACCAATGTCTGTCCGTTGAAACACAACCTGTATTTCGAACGGTTTTTAAATCCGGGCCGCAAAGATTCGCCGGACATCGACGTGGATTTTGCCTGGGACGAACGCGATGACGTACTGGATTCGGTCCTGGCCCAGTACGCGGGCCATGCCGCCATGGTCTCCAGCCACGTGCTGTTTCAGCCGCGTATGGCGGTACGGGAGGTGGCCAAGGTCTTCGGCATGACCGATGCAGAGATCGGACAGGTGTCCAAACGATTGCCGCATTTCTGGCGCGTGAAAGAATCCAATCCCGAATTTTTGACTGAACTGAAACGCCGCCCCGAGTCTAAAGAGCTGGAGTTTCCTCCGCCCTGGCCCGATATTTTACAATTTGCCCAGCGGCTCATCGGCACGCCACGTTATATGTCCGTACATCCCGGCGGTGTGGTCATTACCCCGCGGCCCATTGAAGAGTACGTGCCTGTTGAGCGCGCTCCCAAGGGGGTTCCGATCATCCAATGGGAAAAAGATGCCACCGAGGATGCCGGGTTAGTCAAAATTGACTTGCTGGGCAACCGCAGCCTGGGGGTCATCCGCGACGCCCTGGCCAATCTGCGCGACAACGGCATCACTTTTAACGAGCTGCACTGGAAACCGGAAGACGATTTTGCCACCCAGGAGGCCCTGGCCCAGGGCCGCACCATGGGCTGCTTCTACATCGAAAGCCCGGCCATGCGGCTGCTGCAGCAAAAGTCCAAAGTGGGGGATTTTGAGCATCTGGTCATCCACAGCAGCATTATCCGCCCGGCCGCTAATGAATTTATCCAGGAATACATCCGCCGCCTGCACGGCGGTCGCTGGGACCCGATTCATCCCTTTTTGGCCGAGGTGCTGGATGAAACCTTCGGCATCATGGTCTATCAGGAAGACGTCTCACGCGCTGCCGTGGTTATCGCCGGTTTTTCCCATGCCGAAGCCGATACCCTGCGCAAAGTTCTGACCAAAAAGGATCGCGAATACCAGCTGCGGGATTTTCAGCAGCGGTTTTACAGCGGCGCCAGACAGCGCGGCGTGCCTGACGGCAAGGTCGCCGAAATCTGGGATATGATGATGAGCTTTAACGGCTATTCCTTTTGCAAGCCCCACAGCGCCTCTTATGCCCGGGTATCCTTCCAGGCCGCTTACCTCAAGGTCCATTACCCGGCCGAATTTATCGCCGCGGTGATCAGCAATCAGGGCGGTTTTTACGACACCTTTGCCTATGTCTCTGAAGCCCGGCGCATGGGCCTGACAGTGCTGCCGCCCGACATCAACATCAGCGACATTCGCTGGACCGGCCAGGGCAAAGCCGTCCGGGTGGGATTGCTGTCCGTCAAAGGCCTGGGGGCCGACACCCGGGAGCGCATCGTTGCGCTGCGCCGGCGGCAGCCCTACAGCAGCCTGCAAGATTTTCTGGAACGCGTGCGCCCCGACGAAGACGAAGCGCGCTCTTTGATCAACTGCGGGACCCTGGATGCTCTGAATCCCGGCGGCAACCGTGCATCGCTGCTGTGGGACCTGGCCTGCTGGTTGAAATCAAAACGGCCAAAGACGGCCGCACAATCCCTGTTTGACCGCACCGACACGGCCGACCATTGCCGGCCGCCGCTGCCTGCCGAAGATGAGCGCGAGCGCCTGCGGCGCGAATTTTCCGTGCTGGGCTTTCTGTGCGACCGTCACCCCATGGAGCTGTTTGCCGAAAAGTTACAAAAGCGTCGCACTGTCAAGGCCGTGGACCTGCCGCGTTTTATCGGCCGGCAGGTACGCCTGGCCGGCTGGCTGATCACCGGCAAGGTGGTTTCCACCAAAAAGGGCGACCCCATGGAGTTTTTAACCTTTGAAGATGAAACCGGTATCGTGGAGACCACCTTTTTCCCGCAAGCCTACCGCCGGTTTTGCCACATCATTGATCGCCAGCGGCCCTATCTGTTGACCGGCAAAGTCGAAGAAGACTGGGGTGCATTGACGCTGACAGTGGAAAAAGCGGAACGAATTACAGGCTAAGAGGAGTGGACGCAAAACATCACGGTTGATGACAAGTCATTTAATACCTGAATCTTTCATGAAAATTAATGAGAATATGAAAGCCTCCGACTCGTGCAAAACTCAGGTAATAAGAAAGTTAAAAAACAACTCGGATTTCTCGCACAGTTATTCGTGAACTAGGCCTCGCCGGGCACCTTGAGTGAGGGCTCGCCTTGGAGTCCCTTCTCGACGAGGTCAGCGATGAATTCGGCAAAGGGACCGATATTCTGCTGTACACTCGCTTCTTCTAAAGCAGCCATATAGGTATTCCGCTCTTCCACGGGAATTACCGTCCACGGATAGCCTCCGGCCGCCAGCATCAAATTCATCAAAAATCTTCCCATGCGGCCATTGCCATCCATGTACGGATGGATATATACGAACACGAAGTGCCCCAGAACAACACACACCGAGGGTTCCGGCTCTTCTCTCAGCAAATCAAAGAATACCGGCATGCAGTCCCGCACCGCTTCATGGCGCGGCGGCACATGCATTGAGCGGCGGATATATACCTGGTCGTTGCGGTAGCCAGCGAGGTCCGCTGTCCGCAAGAGGCCGGCTGTTACGCTCGGCCCAAACATCTCACGGTACCAGTCACCGTGATCATCATCGCCAACTGCTGCGGGATTATCGCCCTCTAGTACCTTGCGTACGCTTTCGTGGACCGCCTGATAGGCCTGCCAGTACCCGCGTGCGGCTAAGGCATTACGGTGTTCGCGGTCATCCTCGTTTTCATCCGGATTCCACGCGTCTCTTCGGACCCGTTCAATGAGTTCAGGGCTGACGCGATAGCCTTCGATCGATAGTGAGTGATAAGCGTCTTTGACATAGATTTTCTCGACGCGCTCCATATAGGCGTCGATGTCTTTCAGTCGCTCCGGCTCTTTTGGAAATCGTTCGATCACCAGTCCGCGCATCTCTTGCCATATCAGGCGGATGCGATTGACGTAAGGCGACTGTTCGCGCGCCGGCAGGATCAGATTTATTGTGTCTTCGAATGGATCTTTTTCACGAATGTCGTAGTCTGCGGTTTGCATTGTTTTGACAATATCGTCGGCAATACGGTCGCGTCCGATATTTCGGAACGCACCTGCGAGACGGCCGGCAACCGTGGTGCGTCCACCTTCAAGGAGCAATGCAAGCACATCAGATGAATCGCGCACCATGGCCAGAGCCGCACGTGCGTCCGTCGCGTTCTGTCGAAAGAATCCAGATCCGCATCTCACCAGGCCCGCAGGTACAGAGAACAGACGTAAGTCGTCCTTCTCTGCAATTTGTTCAGCCTCGGGCAGGGCCGCACGCGTATCGAATAACGACGTATCGTGCGGCAGCGTTGTGATCTTGTTGCGGGCCCTCGGTGAGCGTACAAGCAATTGGCGTGGAACCGTCATGTTCCCGGCATGCAGCAATAGTGACTGCTCAGGAGAGAGGCTCCAATTCGTCCCAAAACGCTCGCGAAGGTATGCGGCGCAAAAGGCCCAGAAAGAGGCATACCACACTGTGCTGTCACCAGTCGCCTCGTCCGGCCGGGACGGTATGTACCAACCCTTCATGACTTCCAGCAGGAAGCCGTTTTTGACCAGGCGTTCCCGATGCGTCCTGGTCAGATCACCTGAACGCACGGCGACGACACCGCGGTCTTGCTGTGCTCTCAGGGCCTCAAGGGATTCGGCCAGTTTTTCATGTGGGCTTGCCATAGCTATCGTGCTTTCGTTAGCTTATTGCGCCGTACAATTCTTAGCTTTTTTTGCAGTATTAAATTTAGCTTATTTAGTTGTATCATTGTTAGCTTATTTTGTCGAGCGCGAATTAGTTTTTTCTGCGTCTTGTTTTGCTTGGGCTCATGACGGAAAAAGACCCACCGTCGCTTAAGCTATGGCGAACAGGCAAGTCATGGTCCCACAGGACACATACCGGAAAGCGACAATTCGTTACAAGAGCAAAGAAATGGTTCCACTTAGCTTTTTCTTCCTATAGAAGAATAAAATTCTTCTCTCCAGAAGATTTTAGATTGACATGCAAAATAGCAGTATTAGCTTTCTTCTTATATTGATATATAGATATCTTCTTGAAGCTATACGACTTCACTTCTTCTTCTCGGCTGGAGAATGCCGATGCCTTTGTTTTACAAGCTTGACGGGTTGGGAAAAGACACCGCCAGAGTTGCCGGTCGTCTGGAAACGCTCCGCAACGCGTTGCGAAATCATCCGGACGGACCTCAACGCAGTGTGCCCAACAAAAATGCCACTGACACCCTGCTGCTGGCCACCTGGAATCTGAAAGAATTCGAAGGCGGCCAAACCATCTGGCCCCTACCGGCCGCGGCGGTGTTTTTGACTATTTTAATCTGATTTACAGAATTGAAGACTATGAAGCCTATATTCCGGCCATGATGGGGGGCAAGGCAGAAGATGATTCCAGCAACCCTTTTGTGTATGACAGCAAGGGCAACGTTCGCACCGAAAAACAGCGTCGGGCCTACTACCGCAATCACTGGCGGCGGCGGCAGATGTCGGACCACCTGACGATGTGGCTGGAATTAAAGATTGATTACGGCGAGGAATATCTTAAGAAGAGAACGGCTGATTCCTGAAGGTCGCAAAGCTTCTAAATGCCTGCAGCGCTTTCTTGGCTAATTCATTCCTGCATTGCTTTATGTTTGGCACTTATCTTTTGAGAAGTCTCCGATGTTTCTGCGTCCGGCGATCTATTCCCTGCAAATTCAACTGTCCAGACTTTAACCTTACCGGTGGTTGTTGAATAGGTTTGAAACCGTAGATTACCGGTATCCAACAGGTACGTATAGTCAAAGTTGGTGGAATGGATGCCAAGGGTCTCAACATGATAGGGCAGCCAGCTTATGCCGTTGTTAAAGCTGCGGTGCACCTTATTGTGGCCGTCAACGGCAGTAATGATGCCAGTTGCGTCTGTCAGGATCCTGGCCGGAATGTATTCAAAGGGCAGTTTTGCGGGCGCAGACCAGCCGATCCCGGGGCGCCACAATGACCACCAGGCGGTATCATTATGGTTATCGGCAAAGGACACTGCCGGATATCCGTCAGCGGCAACCCCGACGTAGCTGGTGTACCACAGGCTACCGTCGCTACCACTCCAGTCAGGCCCAACAACTACATCACCGCGTTCGAGGGTAATCGGCAGGGTTTCGTAGAGAGAACCATCCGCGCGCTTAAACGTGTCCCCGCCGTCATCCGAATAAGCATAAAGCACATGGGTGTGATAGCCTGAAGAACCATTGCCGTCATCCACCACCCAGGTGACGTGCATACGGTTATCGCTGTCAAAGAAAATGCGCGGTCGATAGGGTTGATAGGCGGTGCCATCGGCTCCGGAATCGTTCCAGAAGAAGGTTTTAACCCCATGAGCGTATTCCGTGTCACCTAACATCACCCAGATTTTGGCGTCGGCATCATACCTGGCAATCGCTGCGGCCATGATTCCGGGAGACCACCCGGTGACGAATTTAACCCGGTGACGAAAGGTTATGAAAAGCACTCCGTTTGGATCCCGGGCAAATGAGGGATATGTGATCCAGGTCCCCGGGATCGTCTGGGATTCATCATCGCCGACAAACTTAAAAGAAGAGATATCTTCCGGTTTATCGGAGACAACATATTGCCAGGCATATTCATAGTAGGGGTTGCCGGTTTTGGGGTGATTATACGGGGAGTGATGCATGTTGCCGGCCACATGGATATACCCGTTGCGATCAATACCCACAGACGCGCCGTTATGCCAGGGGTCGCTGTCGGTTTCCTCAAAGATCACGTTTTTAGATACACTACCGTCTGACGATTTCTTGACAATCAGCGTCTTTAATTGCCGGTTTACATATACATAGTAAATAGCACCGTTGTATGTGGCCACCGGCGTCTGCCAGTCGCTGCCGGTTACCTTGGAGGCATCGCTGAATTCAAATTCTTTTGTAATGGTGACGGTTTCCGGCGGCGGTTGCCCCCATGCCGTGATTGCATAAATAACTAAAGCCACCGGAACCGCCACCAAAGCGGAATAGGAAGGCCTCATGGCTGATCTCCTTTTGTGAAGCTATCTTAAAAATGCATCTAACAATTCTCCGACGTTTACAGGTATGGTTTCAATTTCATGGACGCAAGAACCGCAAAAGCCCCCCCGGCTGTTTGCCGGCTCCAATCATCCAGAAAGAAAAGTGTCGCTTTACTGGCGCTAGGATCAAGTGCAAAATGAGTACCAAATGAAAAAGTTGATACGATGCGCAAACGAAGGGACGCACTGATTGTAGCCATGGTTTTCCCCAAGCCCCCAAAACTTCCGCATAATCAAATCGTTAGGCCCTTCAAATTTTCTAAGTTACAAACCAATTTTCCATCACAGAATATATACAACTCGTGTTGAATTAATATCCGGACGTCTGCGTGTACGAAAAATTATACCTCTGGGTATACAGAATCATAACTATTGGAGATTATAGTCGGATTCCATTTATTCATACTCAATTCGTTCTTGATTTTACCAAAGCTTTAATCCAATTGATAAGTGATTCACTTTTATATTGTTGCTAAATCCAAGGTTTTCAGTATAAAATCCAGGGTAACGCTAATAATCAATCTTCGCTTTTTTAACATTTATCTATTATCAAAAATAATGGATCCTACGCACGAGTTCGCAGCGCCCGCTGCGGCGCAAATGATTTAACAAAACAGAAACTAAAGGAGGCAAACAAATGGAAGCTTATTGTGTGAAATGCAAAGCCAAGAGAGAAATGAAGGACACCAAGGAAATAACAATGAAAAATGGCAGACCCGCAACTCAAGGCGTATGCCCAACCTGCGGCACCAAGATGTTCAGGATAGGCAAGAGTAAATAGCGCTATTGATTTAGATTTTTTACACCGATGGCCTTGACACCAATGCTGAGATAATCTCGGCCGTGTTTGGTGCTGTATGATTCTGGGTATTTTGCCCCGACAGGTTGAGTTACGCGCAAACCTGACTCTCAAGCAAAACGGGTATGAATTTTTCCGGCATCCATGCTGGATCCGGACACTATTTTAGCCACGGCAGCGATTCCCGGGTTAATCAGGTCATCGCGTCGTTAAGATGACTTTGCTTCTAACCGGTGCCAGCAAATCGACCCACCTTAGCCGAAGCTTTAGCTTGGCGGTTGACCTCCAGTGTAATCCGTCCCAAAATGAAAATTCGAGAATTTAAAGAAAAAGACACTAAGGAGGTTATTGCACTCTGGGTTAAATGCCAGCTTGTCGTGCCGTTGAACAATCCCCGCAAGGATATTGAACGCAAGCTTAAAGTAGATCGCAACCTATTTCTGGTTGGCATTTTAGACAAAAAGATTGTCGCCACCGTAATGGGCGGCTATGAGGGGCACCGCGGTTGGATTAATTATCTTGCGGTAGATCCGGGTTATCGCAGGAATGGATATGGCCGTCTCATAATGGAAGAGGTCGAACGACGCATCCGATCGAAAAGTTGCCCGAAAATTAATCTCCAGGTTCGGGCAGCCAACAAAGAGGTCATTAAGTTTTATCAGTCCCTCGGCTATGCAGATGATCATGTAATTGGATTGGGCAAGCGCCTCGAGGAAGATGAACCTTACAGCGCATAGCAGATCGCCGCAGGAATATTGACGCATTGTTTAGGTTGGGTCCTGATAATGACTGTATTTAAAAGAATATTGACTTAAATCATCTGAGCCAAGGCATCGGAAGATCCTGTATCCAGTTCATTGAAAAGTGGTTATCCACAAATTGGCCGGAAATCAGAAGCCTGATTGTGGATACTGTTATTCCTGAATATAATCGCGAATTTTACCAAAGCCTGGGATTCATTCCGGACGGACAAACCTATTGTGATTTCGCAGGAGTAAAAGTTAAGGCATTGCGATTATGCAAAAAGCTAAATCATGAAAGTACATAAGGGAGGAATAGACAGATGCCTGCATACATCATCGCCAGAGTCAGCGTGACCGATTGGGACAAATACAACGAATACATCAAAGTCACGCCGGAGATAATCGCAAAATTTGGCGGCCGATTTATCGTCCGCGGGGGCGAAACGGTCACCCTGGAGGGGCCTGAAGAAAAATGGCGGATCGTTGTTGTCGAATTTCCCGATCTTGAAAAAGCCAAAGAATTCTACTATTCGCCGGAATACACCGATGCCAAAAAGATTCGTGAGGGGGCTGCGCTCGCACAATTTGTTGCTCTAGAGGGTATCGACTAGTCATATATCGCAGGCCCGACCACTGCTCTGGGCAAAATTCTATGTACCGTCAATTTGAAAGAAAACTGACGGAAAAAGAAACCCGGATCAGAAATTCATTGATTGCAGTATTGATGAGTTTGAAAAATACATAAAACAGAATTATGCTTGAATAAAATGACTTCTTTAATTATTCGAGATGTCCGTAAAGATGATTTAAGTTACCTGCAAGAGATAAACCAGTCAAATTTGCCGCATGTAGGCTCTATTTCAATGCCTGATTTGGAGTATCTTCACAGCCAGGCTGTCTATTTCCGTGTCGCTGAATTCGAGGGGCAAACAGCAGGGTTTTTTATCGCCTTTGAACCTGAAGCCGCGTACGGCAGTCTTAATTTCCTCTGGTTCAAAAAACACTACAAAGCCTTTGTGTATATCGACCGAATCGTCGTTGCACCTGAAGCGCGTCGAAAGGGCATTGCAGTCCGTCTGTACCAGGATCTTGAACATTTTGCTGTAGAACGAAAAATCCCAATCATGACATGCGAATATAACCTGCGGCCGAAGAACGAAGTCTCCCGGCAGTTCCACCAGAGATATGGTTTTAAAGAAGTCGGCACCCAGGAAACCGAAAACGGCAAAAAAACCGTCTCGCTTCAAATCAAGCAGGTCAATCCAGTGCCACCGTCTATCAAATGATCGGGTAAAAGAATAATGGCTGAAATTCAGATCAAACGTGAAGCCCTGCTCAGCCTTTTGCAGGATCTGATCCAAATTGACTCTGTGAATCCATCGCTTTCAAGCAAGGGCACCGGTGAGGCAGTCATCGCCCGATATATCAGAGACTATCTTAATAATTTGGGATTGGAGGTCCGTTTTCAGGAGATTGAGAAAAACAGAGTCAATGTTGTCGGGATTTTAAAGGGATCCGGCGGGGGGCCGTCTCTTATGTTAAATGGTCATACGGATACCGTAAGTGCTGATAACATGGAAATAGATCCGTTCGCAGCCGAAGAAAAAGACGGTAAAATTTACGGCCGGGGTGCCCTGGACATGAAGTCCGGCGTCGCCGCTTTGATCATGGCCGTGCAGTCGATCATTGAGGCCGGAATAAAGCTGAAAGGCGATGTGATTTTGACCCTGGTTGCAGATGAGGAATATGCCAGTATTGGAACCGAAGCTGTCGTAGATGAATACACCGCGGATGCAGCCATCATCTGCGAGCCGACGGATCTGGATATCGTCATTGCCCATAAGGGGTTTGCCTGGACAAAAATTGAGATTTTCGGGCACGCCGCCCATGGCAGCTTACCGCACAGGGGAGTTGATGCGATTGTCAAGGCCGGCAAAGTCCTGGCAGCGATTGAAGAACTCGGCAAAACGGGTCTGAAACAAAAGACCCATCCATTGCTGGGGTCTCCGTCCATTCACGCCTCTCTGATTGAAGGCGGTACTGAATTGAGCACCTACCCGGATTACTGCAAAATTGAGCTGGAAAGAAGAAATCTGCCCGCAGAAGATCGGAAGCTGGTCACTGAAGAAATTCAGGGATTGCTGCAAAACATCCAGCTGCAGGATGATCAATTCAAGGCGGACTTTGATGTTTTTTTCTTTCGGCCGGCATTTGAGATTTCACCTGATCAGCCCATTGTGCAAACAGTCAGCCGTGCCTATGCATCAACCCTCAATGAACCTCCCAAATTTGAGGGGATGTGGGCCTGGCTGGATTCGGCTATTTTAGCGCAAGCCGGTATCCCAACCGTTATCTTTGGCCCATCCGGTGATGGTGCCCATGCAGTCGTTGAAAATGTCGATGTGCAATCGGTCATCAACACAACCCAGGTTTTGGTTCAATCGATCATTGATTTCTGCAATCCGTAAATGGAATATGAAGAAACTTATGTTACGCCTTCCGATTTATTATCTGATCGTGGTGTGCGCTATGTACTTTTTTCAAGATTATTTTATTTACTATCCCCAAAAAACAGACCCCCAATTAATCGAACAGGCCGCCGAAAGCAGAGATTTGCGGCTATGGCCGCAAAATGTAAAAACGTATCGCGGTTTCGTATCGCCGAGTGCATCTCAAAAAAGCCTGGGGACGATACTGGTATTCCACGGCAACGCGGGCAATGCCCTGGATCGCACTTACTATGCCAGCGCATTAAACCGACTTGGGTATCGCGTGATATTGGCTGAATATCCCGCTTATGGGTCCCGCCCGGGAAAAACCAGCGAAAAAGAATTCACAGCGGATGCGGTTCAATCGATCCGGCTGGCATCGATGGAATTCGGTCGACCCATCTATCTTCTGGGGGAGTCACTCGGATGCGGCGTGGTGGGTGGTGCCGTTGCGAATAGCAATACGGCCGTCGACGGGGTCGTATTGATCACCCCGTGGGATTCATTAATCAACCTCGCCCGGGACAAATATTGGTTTCTTCCGGTTAAGTGGATGCTAAAAGACAGTTACGACAATGTGGCGAACCTGGTAAATTATCGTGGGCCGGTTGCGGTCGTAATGGCGGGGCAGGATGAAATTATCCCGAACCTGCTTACCCGGCGTTTATATGATGCCTTGCGGCAACCCAAACGTCTTTGGACATTTCCAAAAGCAGGGCACAATAGTTGGCCATCCGGCCCGCATGAGTCATGGTGGAGAGAAATGATGAATTTTTTGCAATCGACAGAGGCCGGGAGTCAACGACCACCCGCACAGCGGGTGGCTTGGATTTTACCGCCATAGGCGGGAAAAGACAGGGGCGCGAAGTGCCCCAATCGTTGCGGGTGAAACCGGGTGCGAAGCACCCGGTTTGGAAAACCCAATCAATGGATGCTTTTGCCCGCTCTATACATTCTCTGGATTTGTCAAAAAAAATATTTTCCCCTTGACAAGTGCTTTCAGACTCTCTAAAGTACGCCCCTATGATTAGCGAACGAAAAAATACTTTTTTGAATGCACTGAGAAATTGGTGGTGGCTCAGCTCTAACCTGGGGGCGAGCCTGCCATGATAGACTAGTTTCATTTTAACCAATAAACCGTGGGCACCTCCAGAAGGTCCCACGGTTTTTTTATTTGAACATTTTTATGGCCGGAGGACCGAAGATCCTCCGGCCTTTTTTATTTGGAGACGCAAATTGAAAATAAAACCTGCATTTTCAGAATTTAAACAGATGGCACAGCAGGGAAACCTGATACCCGTTTATCAGAAATTCCTGGCTGACACGCAGACGCCGGTTTCGGCCTATCTGAAGCTGAAAGACGCCTCTTACTCTTACCTTCTTGAAAGCGCTGAAGGCGCAAAGCGGTGGGGACGCTACAGTTTTATCGGCTGTATGCCTTATTTACGAGCAATATCACGCGACAGCTATATGGAGATCCACACGGGCCACGAAAAGAAAGTATTAAACGAAATCGCAAATCCTTTAGAAGTGTTGAGGAACTTAAGCGCAAAATTCAAACCGGTGACTGTTAAGGATCTGCCGCCTTTTCAGGGCGGGCTTGTGGGATTTGTTAATTATGACCTGATCAGAAAGTGGGAACATCTTCCCAATATTTTACCCGCGGACACAATGCACCCGGAAGCCATTTTCATCGCTTGCCGTCATTTGATTATCTTCGATCATTTCACCCACACAATAAATGTGCTGGCCTTCGCCCATCTTAGGAAAGACACAGATCTGAAAACAACTTACGACCGGGCATGTCAGGAGGTCGCGCAGACGATTAAAAAGCTTCAGAGCCCTTTGCCTTCAGTTTCAAAAAACGGCTCGTTTGCGCTCTCTGACCTTAAACCTAATTTCTCAAAAGCAGATTTTGAGGATGCCGTCCGCAAGGCCAAAGATTACATCGTTGCCGGTGAAGCGATTCAGGTGGTCCTATCCCAGAAATTCTCAGGAGTGGTATCCGGCGAAGACTTTGCCCTCTACCGCAGCCTCAGGAGCGTCAATCCTTCGCCGTATATGTTCTACCTGAATTTCGGAGATATTAAACTGATCGGCGCCTCCCCGGAAATCCTAGTGCGTCTGACGGACGGCAAAATCGAACTTCGCCCCATCGCCGGTACCCGTCCCAGAGGTACAACACCCGAAGAGGATCAGGCAATGGAAAAGGATCTGCTGGCCGATCCCAAAGAACGCGCCGAACATATCATGCTGGTTGATCTGGGGAGAAACGATGTCGGCAAGGTGGCCGCCCCCGGTTCGGTGACGGTGCCACGGCTAATGGAAATCGAGCGCTATTCACACGTGATGCATATCGTATCCCGGGTAGAAGGAATCTTGAAACCGGGCGCGGACTGCTTTGATCTGTTTATGTCTGCATTTCCGGCCGGAACGGTCAGCGGCGCCCCCAAAATCCGTGCGATGGAAACTATCAGTGAACTGGAACCCGGTCCGCGGGGACCTTACGCCGGAGCGGTCGGGTATTTCGGGTTCAACGGCAACATGGATTTTTGTATCACCATCCGCACTATTACCATCTGTAAAGATCGCCTGTCTGTTCAGGTGGGCGCCGGTATTGTGGCCGACTCGTCTCCCGAAAATGAGTATGAGGAGACATTAAAAAAAGCCGGCGCAATGTTTAAGGCCATTGAAAAGGTGAAAGAAAATGATTTTGCTAATTGATAACTATGACTCCTTTACCTACAACCTGGTACAGATACTGGAACAGCTTGATCACGAGGTAAAGGTCTTTCGAAACGACCGTATCGATATTAAGAGCATCGAAGCGCTGCACCCTTCAGCCATGGTGATCTCGCCCGGACCGGGCACGCCCGCCAGTTCGGGGGTTTCCATTGAGGCCATCAATCATCTAGGGCCAACGATTCCGGTTCTGGGCGTATGTCTCGGGCATCAGGCCATTGCCGCATCTTATGGCGCCAAGGTGGTCAGGGCTGATCGTATTATGCACGGCAAGACCTCCATGATTTTTCACGATGGACACAGCATCTTTAAAGACCTGACCCATCCGTTTGAGGCGGTGCGTTACCATTCCCTCATCGTGCAGAAAGATACTGTGCCCGATTGTCTTGAGATCAGTGCCTGGACAGCGGATGGAGAGATTATGGGACTGCGGCACCGTAAATACCCGGTGGAGGGTGTTCAGTTTCACCCGGAATCTATCCTGACCGAAGCGGGAACAAATATTATACAAAATTTTTCAATAAACGGAGGAAAATACCATGATTAAAGAATTTATTTCAAAAGTCGTCAGAGGCGAGGATCTCACAGAGGCTGAGATGCAAAAAGCCATGGATGAGATAATCACCGGAACCGCCACACCGGCCCAGATCGGGGCCTTCATCACCGCATTGAGATTAAAGGGCGAGACCGTTGATGAGATTACCGGCGCTGCCAGGGCCATGCGGGCCAAGGCCATAAAAGTAAACGTCAATAATCATTTGGTCAACATTGACCGCGACGAGATCAATATCGAAGATGAGACGATCCTCGATATTGTGGGTACCGGCGGTGACGGAACCCGAACGTTTAATGTCTCCACCACGACCGCATTTGTTGCTGCAGGCGGCGGTATAAAGGTGGCCAAGCACGGCAACCGGGCCGTCTCCAGCCTGTGCGGAAGCGCGGATGTGCTTGAAAACCTGGGCGCAAATCTGGATGTCACCAGCACTGATGTTGAGAAGTGCATCAATGAGATCGGCATCGGATTTCTCTACGCCCCTATTTTTCACGGGGCAATGAAACATGCTGCGGGACCCAGACAGGAGATCGGAATCCGCAGCATCTTTAATCTATTAGGACCGGTGACCAATCCGGCCGGCGCCTCCGTTCAGGTGCTGGGCGTCTATGAGCAAAGCCTGACAGAGAAGATCGCTCTTGTCCTTAAACGATTGGGAACCAAAGAGGCATTTGTGGTCTGCGGTGAAGGAACATTTGACGAAATCAGCATCTGCGGACCGACAAAGGTTTCCCATCTGAAAAACGATAATGTAAGCACATTTCAGATGACACCGGAAGAGTATGATTTCAAAAGAGCGGGTCTGGAGGATATTATTGGCGGAGACGCAAAGGAAAATGCAAATATTATCCGAAATATTCTGGATGGTAAAAAGGGCGCGAAAAGAGATATGGTTTTGCTGAATGCATCTGCAGCCTTTGTCGCTTCAGGGCTTTGTGACAATTTTAAAGACGGCATCCAAATGGCAGTGGTTTCCATAGATTCAGGCAAGGCCCGCTATAAGCTCGATCAATTGATTGAATTTACCCGGCAGTGCAAACCTTTTGTGCGCGGCTAACCCTAACCCGGATAAACCGGAAAAATGGCCACCAAGGCACAAAGACACAAAGCAAAACTGTTTGTAAAAATTAAACTTTGTGTTTTGGTGTCTTGGTGGCGAAAATGTTTTTGCACAAAATGCAAAGAATTCACAATTAAGACTCTGAGGAGATTCGGATGCATCATCAACTCGTAGAGATACTGGCCGAGAAAAAAAATGAAGTGTCCCGACTGAAAAGGTGCATGCCATTTAACAGGGATAAGGAGCAACCGCCCCTGAGAGATTTCAAGGCCGCCATATCAACACCGCAAAAGATCAGCCTGATCGCGGAGATCAAGTTTGCCTCGCCTTCAGCCGGGCTCCTCCGCCAAAAGACCGACCCCATCTCTATCGGTCGCATCTATGAAGATGCCGGGGCTGCAGCAATCTCTTTACTTACGGATAAACGATTTTTCCAGGGAGACCTGGATCATCTGCCGCGCCTGAAAAAGGCGGTATCTTTGCCCATTCTGCGAAAGGATTTTATCATCGATGAGGTTCAGGTTCGGCAGGCTTTTTTTTACGGCGCCGATGCAATTCTCCTGATCGCGCGGATCCTGTCGCAACAGCAATTAGCAGAATACATCGCTTTGTGCCGGGAACTGGACATGACTCCCTTGACCGAAGTCCATAGCAGGGATGACCTTGAAAAAGCCGTTGCCTGCGGCGCCGAGATCATCGGCATCAACAATCGCGACCTGGACAGCTTTAAGGTCGATATCCATACCACTATTAAGCTGGCACCGCTGGTACCGGACAACTGCATTCGCGTCAGTGAAAGCGGCATAAACGAAAAGGAAGATATCTACGCTTTGAAAACAACAGCCATTCAAGCAGTCCTGGTCGGTTCGGCTTTGATGAGAAGCAAGGATCCGGTAAAAAAAACAAAAGAAATCGTCATCGCCGGCCAAAGGTCAAATGCATAAGGTAAAAGTAAAAATCTGCGGTATCACCAATTTAGCGGACGCCTCCACCGCGGTCAGACTGGGTGCCGACGCCCTTGGTTTTATCTTTGCCCCCAGCCCCAGGCGGATTGCACCGCAAACGGCGCGTGCGATCATCCGTGCCGTTCCGCCCTTTGTAAAAACGGTGGGCGTCTTTGTCAATGAAGCGCCGGCCACAATAAGGGAAGTTATGCAGCACTGTGGACTTGATCTGGTTCAGCTCCACGGAGATGAGTCGCCTGCTCTCTGCGAAGAATTGATGCCCTGCACGATAAAGGCATTAAGGATAAAGGATGAATCGAGTCTGCAAACTAGTCAGCCATATTACGGAAAAGTCAAGGCCTTGCTCCTGGATACCTATTCGAAGGAAAAGGCCGGCGGTACCGGGAAAACCTTTGACTGGAAATTGGCAATCAAGATCAAAGAACAGGGGACACCCATTATCATATCGGGTGGGCTCGCGCCCTCAAATATTGTTGCAGCCATTCACACCGTAAGGCCCTATGCGGTTGATGTGAACAGCGGGGTGGAAAAGTATCCCGGCAAGAAGAGTCATATTCTCATAAAAGCTCTGATGGCAGAGCTGTAAGGACATATTCACGGTTGCCGATGCATCTTCTGATCTGGAATTAAAAATGTTTATACAAGCAAACGTGGGAGATTATGGTGCTTGAGTTATATCTTAGAAAAAGACTGGATGAAAAGGATATTCTGCTGATGACCCATATCGTCTTAGGCTACCCCTCTTTTGACGATAATTTAAGGATCATCGAAGCAATGGTGGCGACCGGGGTAGATCTGATGGAGTTGCAGATCCCTTTTTCCAGACCCACTGCAGATGGTCCGGTTATTGCGCGTGCCAATCAGAAGGCCTTGAAAGGTGGGGCGACTGTAAAGGACTGTTTCAATCTGGCCGAAAAAGCGGCCCGCATTTTTGATATACCTTTTTTCATGATGAGCTATTATAATATCCCTTTCAGATACGGGGTGGAACGTTTTGTAAGGTCCATGTCGCATGGCGGCCTTCGTGGCAGCATTATACCGGATCTTTCTCCCCAGGAGAGTCACGAATATCTGGCTGCCATGCATGCGCACAGCCTTGCCCCCATCCTCATCTTTTCACCAACGACCTCTCTTGATCGCATGAGAGCCATCGCCGCTTCCGGCAGCGGTTTTATTTACTGCGTGGCCCGAAAAGGGGTCACCGGCGGAAACACCGATTTTTCTGAAGAATTGGCAAGATATCTCCGGAGGTGCCGCAAGAGCACCTCTCTTCCCCTGGCTCTTGGCTTCGGGATCAAGGAAAAGTTCGATATAGATTTCCTAAAGGGCAAAGCGGATATTGCCGTTATCGGCTCCCAGACCATACGGGTAATGGAACAAAAAGGAGTTGCTGCTGTGGGAGACTTTATTCGCCGTCTGCGTTAAGAAAAACTCACCCGATAAAATAGAAGCGGCCCGGTGTAAACCACTTCAGGATACCTTATTTGCAAACAGATCCGATGGCGGTTGTTGATAAAACCCTTGACACCCATTTTTTATTGATATATTAAGTTTCAAAATATGTACGTGGGAAAAGGATTCTCAACTCATGTCTTTATTTTCAGGCAGAACTTATTTTTATTTCTGGTATTTTTTTTACGCCACCGGTCTGCCTGGCGTACGCTGATTTAGCACCAACAACCAAATAAAGCTAACAGCCGCGGGCAGACCGAAGCTCGCGGCTTTTTTGTTTTCTAAAAGCCGTGAATAAAATTTGCGGCTTTTTTTATTTCTGTGCCGTGAAAGGACTAAAAAATGAAATCGACTGAAGACCTGCGAATTAAAGGATACCAACCGCTTACGGCGCCGCACAAATTAAAACAGGAAATTCCGATCAACGCCGGAGCCCAAGAAACGGTGGTTTTCGGACGGCAAAGTATCGAAAACATATTGCGCAAAGAAGACCGCCGCCTGCTGGTCATTGTGGGGCCGTGTTCCATCCATAACGAAAAGGCAGCCCTCGAATATGCAGCCCGGCTGAATACGCTTCGCAAACAGGTCGCGGAGACCCTTTTCGTTGTCATGCGCGTCTATTTTGAAAAGCCCCGGACCACCGTGGGATGGAAAGGGCTGATCAATGATCCCTACCTGGATGACACCTGTGACATGATGGCGGGACTGCGGAAAGCACGTGGCCTGTTAATACAAATTAATGAAATGGGACTGCCTGCGGCCACCGAGATGCTGGATACGATTACCCCGCAGTATGTTGCCGATCTGGTCAGCTGGTCGGCCATCGGGGCCCGTACCACCGAATCCCAGACTCATCGTGAAATGGCCAGCGGTTTATCCATGCCGGTGGGCTTTAAAAACAGCACGGACGGCAATCTGTCATCCGCAATCAATGCACTGATGGCAGCCCGCGCCCCGCAAAGTTTTCTGGGAATCGACCAGGACGGCAAAACCTGTGTCGTCAAAACCGGCGGCAATCAATGGGTGCATATTGTTTTAAGGGGAGGAAAAAGACCCAATTATGATCCCATCAGCCTGGAGGAAGCGCGCTTGAAGCTGATTGAAAAAGACTTGCCGGAGACCCTTATGGTGGATTGCTCGCATGCCAATTCGATGAAAAAATACCAGGGACAGGCCGTGGTCTGGAAAAACGTCATTGGCCAATATCTGGCCGATAATGAAGCCTTGATCGGTCTGATGCTCGAAAGCAACCTGCATGAGGGCAATCAGGCATTTTCCGGTGACGCCTCGTTTCTCAAATACGGCGTTTCCATCACGGATGAATGCATTTCATGGGAGACCACCGAACAATTACTGCTGTGGGCGCATGCAAGGCTTCGGTAGACGGATCTTAAAAAATATCATATAGCATCCTAGAAAAATGAATATTGAAGATTGACGATGAAAACCATTACCATCAACGCAGATTCAGGCCTGTCACGCATTTTAATCGGTGAGCGCTTGGAGAACCTGCAGCGCTATATTCCGGTGGCAAGGCCGATCATCATCACGGATGTTAATGTTGGCAAATTGTACTCACTGGATTCAATGGCCGCTGAGGTTATCACCATCGGAACCGGGGAAGTCATCAAGACCCTGGACACCGTTCAGGATATTTATGCGCAGCTGCTATCAATCCAGGCGGATCGTTCATCCTTTATCGTCGGCATTGGCGGCGGCATCGTGTGTGATATTGCCGGTTTTGTGGCTTCGACCTTTCTGCGAGGGGTGCGGTTTGGTTTTGTCGCCACCACCCTGCTGGCTCAGGTGGATGCCAGTGTCGGTGGAAAAAACGGTGTTAATTTCGAAGGATACAAAAATATGGTCGGGCTGTTTCATCAGCCTGAATTTGTCATCTGTGATCCTGAATTATTAAAAACGCTGCCGCAGAAGGAAATCTCATGCGGCCTGGCCGAAATCGTCAAGCATGGTGCCATCGCGGATGTCGATCTATTTGCTTATCTTGAACAGCATGATGAAGACATATTGGCCCTGGACAGCCAGGTGATTGAAAAGCTGGTACTCGCGTCCGTGCGTATCAAATCATCGATTGTCAACCGGGACGAAACCGAAAAAGGAGAGCGCCGCTTACTTAACTTCGGCCACACTTTCGGGCATGCGATTGAAAAAGTTACCGGTGTTGCGCACGGCGAGGCGGTCAGTATGGGTATGGTGATTGCGTCAGCCCTGTCTGTTAAAAGAGGCTTACTGTCAGCGGAAGAAGACCAACGGTTGCGGGTCATGCTGAAAAATTTAAAACTTCCGACCCGTTTGGAGACACGACCCCAAAAAATCTTTGATGCCATCGGAAAAGATAAAAAAAGGGCGGGCAGCCGCATCCATTTTGTTCTGCTAAATGGAATCGGCCATGCCCGGGTGGATCAGATTACCTTAGAAGAACTCAAGGATACCCTAAATGGATAAACCAAATACAGACAGACCCGGCGGCGATCTGAATGCGGATGTCGGTGTGCTGCGCCAGGCCATCGATGAGATTGATGAAAAAATTATGGACTTAATCAATCAAAGACTTTCACTGGCAAAACAAATCGGCGATTTTAAGAAACAGGGCGGTATTCAGATTACAGACAGCGAGCGCGAAAAAAAAATTATGAACCGCCTGCTGGAGAAAAACAACGGCCCCATTCGCGCTGACGGGCTGCGGAATATTTTTGGGGCCATCATCGCTGAGGGCCGGAATGTACAACGCACGGGTTAAAAGGGAAAAGGTCGAAAGCAAAAATGATTGATGCAAATACATCCCTTTTGGGTCTTATCGGAAATCCGGTGGCACACAGCCTGAGCCCGGTGATGCACAATCAGGCGTTCGCGGCGATTGGTTACAACGGGGTTTATTTAGCTTTCAGGGTCAGTGATCCGGCTGCGGCGATAAAAGGCATCAAGGCTTTGAATTTTAAAGGTGTCAGTGTCACCCTGCCCCACAAAGTTGCTGTGATGGAATACCTCGATGAGGTCGACGAGACAGCGGCACGGATCGGGGCGGTGAACACCATTGTCAATAAGCAGGGCAGGCTGATCGGATACAACACCGACTGTCCGGGTGCCCTGGATGCTTTGAGAACCCGGACAACCCTTCAGGGCAAATCGGTGGCGCTAATCGGTGCCGGGGGGGCTGCCCGGGCCATCGGATTTGGCCTGGTGGCCGCCGGAGGGCGCGTGACTATTTTGAACCGCTCACGCACAACCGGAGAACGTCTGGCGGCGGATCTGAAAGCAGATTTTTTACCCTTAAACGCTTGGCAGCCAAACCGCTATGAGATCCTGATCAACACCACGCCAGTTGGGATGCATCCTGAAACGGATGCAACCCCGATTTCGAAAGAGGATCTATCAAAAGATATGGTTGTCATGGACATCGTCTACAATCCGCTAAAAACCCGCCTTTTAAAAGAGGCGGCAGCCAAAAAATGTCGCACGATCAACGGGGTTGTCATGTTTGTATTTCAGGGGGCGCATCAATTTGAGCTTTGGACCGGCCAAAAGGCCCCGGTGGATGTCATGCAAAACTCGGTTCTGGAGGCTCTGAAGGCTAAATAAACATGAAGCGATCTTAAAAACAAATGAGCTAAAGTGAACTAAAATGCCTTGAGGAATTCTATCATTTATATATAAAAGATAGAGCGCCACGCGGCGCAAGCGCCTGCGCTGCGCGAGCGACTCCGTAGCTTTAGTCACTTCCCACTTTAGATCACTTTAGGCACTTAATTAAGCGTGAGCTGCTAATTTTGAAGTAACTTTACGATTGATTCTCAGACGTAATGATAGAAATAAAGCCTCATAAAATTGCCCCCTGCCGGGTCAGCGTGCCTGGATCAAAAAGCTATACGCATCGCATGTTGATTGCGGCCGCTTTATCGGACGGGATGTGCACGATTAAAAACGCCCTCGTTAGTGAAGATACCCGATTTACAATTGAAGCGCTCAGACAGATGGGTATTCAAATTGATTTTCACAACGATGATATGCGTGTTTACGGAAAAGGCGGCCGGTTGGGTGCAGGCAATGCACCGATTCATCTTGGAAATTCCGGAACCTCCATGCGGTTGTTATCAGCAGTGGCGGCGCTGGGTAAAGGAACCTATACACTGACCGGTACCGCACGCATGCAAAAGCGGCCGATAAAAGATCTTTTGGATGCTTTGCAGCAAATAGGCGTTAAGGCTCGGTCTTTAAAAGACAACGGTTGTCCGCCGGTCGAGATAACCGGCGCAACGATTAGCGTAGATCAGGTGGATATTAACTGTCAGAAAAGCAGCCAGTATCTTTCAGCGCTTTTACTCATCGCGCCATGCACGCATAACGGGCTCGAAATCCGTGTTAGCGACGGTCCGGTATCCAGGCCCTATGTGGACCTGACCATAGACCTGATGAAAACATTCGGCCTGCGCCTTGAACGCGAGGGCTACCGGCTATTTAACGTCCCGGGTGGACAAATTTACCGCGCCGGCGAATATGCGGTCGAAGCGGATTGTTCGCAGGCGGCTTATTTCTGGGGGGCAGCTGCTATTGGCGGTGCCGATATCAAGGTAATGGGCGTAAAGGCCGATTCTGCACAGGGAGACATCCGTTTTGTGGATTTGCTCCAGCGTATGGGATGCCGCGTTTCCAAAACATCAGACGGCATCCGTGTTGCCGGAGGATCGCTTTCAGCCATTGAAGCGGATCTGGCCGATATGCCGGACCAGGTCCCGACGCTGGCGGTGGTAGCGGCGTTTGCCAGGGGTACAACCGTGATTAAAAATGTAGCCCATCTTAAATCAAAGGAAAGCGACCGTTTAAGCGCTACGGTAACCGAGCTTAAAAAAATGGGCATCGACGCCACTTGCACCGAAAACGACCTGGTGGTCAGGGGCGGAAAGCCAAAAGGTTCTAAAATTGACACCTATAATGATCACCGCATCGCCATGAGTTTTGCCATAGCGGGGTTGAATGTGCCGGGAGTATGCATTCGAAACGAAGGCTGTGTTGAAAAATCCTTTCCGGCCTTCTGGCAGGTTTTTGAGCGCTTATAGCGGTTGTCATAAATATGTTCCGTTTGCCGGATTTCCTAAAAGGAGAAAATGTAATGTGTAACAGCCTGAAATTATTACAAACATGACAACCGCTATATTATTGTTTTTATTGAAAAAAATCTAGGCTTTTACGGAACCATGTGCCATTGCGCATGAATGTAATCGGCATGGTTTGCCCGCGCACAGGCCAATTTTTCGCCATTGAAGCATCTCATTCCGACTGGGCGACTTATCAAGCGTTTTTAGATGAAAGCACGGTGGTTCGATAACTATGTCTGTAAGAATGAAGAAAAATTATTAGAGCGTTTGGATCAAGCTATTTTAGACGTTATTAATAATCCCAAAAAGACTCAAAAAACTGCCCGTATCGGAACGTTAATATGACAAACGCTCTATATCAGTCATGAACCTTTTTTTGATTGGATACCGTTGTACCGGCAAAACAACCATCGGCAAATCAATTGCCATGACAATTGCCTGGTCTTTTGTTGATTCCGATATATGGGTGATCAAAGAATGCGGAAAAAGTATTAAAGACATCATCGACACCAAAGGCTGGGAAGCTTTTCGCCGCATGGAGCGTTCAACACTGAAGCAGATCTGCACAAAAGATCGGCAGGTCGTGGCCACCGGCGGAGGGGTGGTGCTTGATAAAGCTAACATCAAGGCAATGAAAACCAGCGGCAGGGTTATCTGGTTAGGCGCAACCGCTGAAACCATTCAGAAAAGAATGCTTCAGGATAAAAACACCGGGAATTTTCGACCGGCGCTGACCGACAGGGGACGGATGGAAGAAATCGAAGACATGCTGTTGAAGAGAAATCCCTATTATGAAAGCGCCAGCGATTTTTCCATCCCTACCGATGACGTGCCGGTTGATGAAATTACCCAAAGAATCATTGAAAAATTAGATAATAAACTTCAATACGAATATAAAAAAACCGAACATTAAGCCGATTTGATTTTTGACCCACTATAAGCTGACTCAAAAATAGTAGATCACGTTCAAGGGCAAAGCGCAAACCGATTCGAAAGTGGAGCAAATAATTCGTGGCTGGAAGCCACTCCCACTATATTTATACATCACATTGTGCTTTATGTTCTAATTACCAAAAAACATGTGGGAGCGGCATCTTGCCGCGATATTCGAGCATTTTGAATCGGTTTGACGAACCCTTTAATATTAATAAAAATAGATGTGAGATCCCGCCTATACTGGCGGGGGAACAAAGCGATTGGGCGTTAGATGCATTTTTGAGATAGCTTATACAAGATAGGAGAATAACCCTCATGTCCAGTTCATTTGGCACCCTATTTCGAGTCACCACTTTCGGTGAGTCCCACGGTCAGGGGGTCGGTGCCGTGATTGACGGCTGTCCGCCCAAAATACCCCTGGACAAAACCGATATCCAGCCCCAGCTGGATCGGCGGCGGCCGGCCCAGAGCGAATTGACGACCCCAAGAAAAGAGGCCGACCGGGTCGCTATCCTGGCGGGGGTCGATAACGGCATAACGCTGGGCACGCCGATCGCGCTGATGATCAAAAATACGGATCAGCGACCGGCGGATTATCGCCAGATGCGTTCGGTGCCGCGACCATCGCACGCGGATTACACCTACCGGATGAAATACGGTATTCAGGCTTTAAGCGGCGGCGGGCGCTCCAGTGCCAGAGAAACCGTTGGTCGCGTTGCCGCCGGTGCCATTGCCGAAAAATTTTTGTCTGAGCGCTACGGTATTGAAATTGTTGCCTGGGTCAGCGCCGTCTCTACGATTGAAGCGCCGTCACCCGACATGATGAGCGTTATCCGCAAAGAAGTCGATCGATCGGCGGTTCGCTGTCCGGACTCACATTCTGCGGAAAAAATGCAGGACGCAATCGTCGCAGCGCAAAAGGCTGGAGATTCATTGGGAGGAATCATTACCTGCGTGTGTCGCAATATCCCTGCCGGGCTGGGCGAACCTGTTTTTGATAAAATAGAAGCCTTGCTGGCACAGGCCATGCTGTCGATTCCGGCGACCAAAGGGTTTGAAATCGGCTCGGGCTTTGCCGGTTCTCGCATGCGCGGATCCGCGCACAATGATGTGTTCATAAAAAAAGGTGAGCATTTAGGCACGAAGACCAATTACAGCGGCGGTATTCAGGGCGGCATATCCAATGGCGAGCCGATTATTTTTCGGGTCGCTTTCAAGCCGCCGGCAACCATCAGCCTGCCCCAAAAAACCGTTGATTTCGAGGGCAACGACACTGTTCTCGAAGCCAAGGGACGTCATGACCCCTGTGTGGTGCCGCGCGCCGTACCCATTGTAGAAAGCATGGCCGCATTGGTTTTGGTCGACCTCGCACTCCGGCAGAAGATGAGAAAAAATGAAACTGTCCGCTAAAATCCAGTCCATTGCAGGATCACAAACGGTTGCCTTTACGGCCTTGATTCAACAATTACGGCAGGAAGGAAGAAAGATTATGGCAAAGCATTTGCGCATATCGTTCGCTGTTTCAGAAGAAAATCTTAAAAATGGGCTCGAACAGATCGCAGGGGTATTATGATCGGTATCATTGGTTTCGGACGCTTCGGGAAATTGACAGCCGGGTATCTGGCCGAAGATTTTGACGTTTTTGTTTTTAATCGAACCGATAAATCAACTGAGATCAAAAAAACCGGCGCCCGTAAAGCATCTCTAAAAACGGTTTGTCAACAAAAAATCGTTATTTTATGTGTTCCGATTTCCACATTCAAGGAGGTTCTCGTCGAAATCGGACCGCTTTTAAAAAGGGATGTCCTGGTGGTCGATGTATGTTCGGTAAAGGTCTATCCTACCCAATGGATGAAAGAGTCGCTACCTGAAACGGTCTCGATTCTGGCGACCCATCCGATATTTGGACCCGATAGCGCTTCTGATTCCTTAAAGGACCGCAAAATCTTTTTAAGCCCGATCAGAATCGGTAAAAAGCAATTTCAAAAAATCAAAACCTATCTGGCTTCAAAAGAATTAGTCCTTATCGAATCAACCCCGGAGGATCATGATGAGCAAATCGCAATCAGTCTGGCGCTGACCCATTATATCGGAAGAACCTTATCTGAATTCGGCGCTGCTCAGCTCAGTATAGATAGCGAGGGTTATAAACGGCTGCTGCATATACTGGATGTCGTGGAGCATGATACCTGGCAATTATTTTGCGATATGCACCGGTATAATCCGTACGCGAAAGAAAAGCGGGCCGCGTTTATGCAGGCCATGCAAAAAATTAATGAACAGATCGAATGTTGAAAATAAATTTTTGATCGATACATGCACATCAGGAGTAAACCGAATGGAAAAAAATACAAGCAGTCGAAAAGTTTTGGTTATTCATGGACCCAACCTCAACATGCTTGGAACGCGCGAACCGGATATCTATGGACATCAAACCCTTGAGGAAATAAATGCCGCGCTGAAGGCGCAAGCTGACGGATTGGGACTTCATATTGAAACCTTCCAATCAAATCATGAAGGGGACATTGTTGATAAGATCCAGCAGGCACACGATTCATTTCATGGGATAATTATCAACCCGGCAGCGTATACGCATACCAGTATCGCCATCCGGGATGCCCTTTCTGTGCTAAATATACCGGTTGTCGAGATACACCTTTCCAACATTTACAAAAGAGAATCCTTTCGCCGTACATCGCTGATCTCCGCTATTGTCACGGCACAGATTTCAGGATTCGGGTCCCATGGGTATATGTTAGCTTTAGACGGGTTGGCTCAAGTGCTGTAAGGTTATAGCTCCAGCTTTTTACCTGAATCTTGCATGAAAATTAATGAGAAGTTGAAAGCCTCCGACTCGTGCAAAATTCAGGTTCTAAATTAGACAGGTAAGGATCGCAACCATGAAAAATCTTAAACTCGTATCACAAGAAACAGAACAGCGTACCGTTGTCAAGGTATGCGGCGTCGAAATCGGACGTGACTTTGTGGTGATTGCCGGGCCCTGCAGCGTGGAGAGCGAAAAGCAATTATTGGAAACCGCACGGGCGGTCAAAGCTGCCGGAGCCGATATGCTGCGTGGGGGCGCCTTTAAGCCGCGAACATCGCCTTATGACTTTCAGGGACTTGGTATTCAAGGCCTGAAGATATTGGAAAAAGCCAAGCAGGAGACCGGGCTGCCGATCGTCACCGAGGTGGTCGATCCCCGAGATGTCTCCTGGGTGGCTGAGTTTGCCGATGTTCTGCAGATTGGAACCCGCAACATGCAAAACTTCTCGCTTCTTAAAGAAGTCGGCAGAGCCGGACGTCCGGTGCTCCTCAAGCGCGGTATGCACTCCACCCTTGTAGAATGGCTTAACTGTGCCGAGTACATCCTGAGCGAGGGCAACCCGGATGTGATTCTTTGTGAGCGCGGTATCCGGACTTTTGAAACCTATACCCGCAACACACTGGATCTGAGCGCAGTGCCGGCAATTAAAGAGCTGAGTCATCTGCCGATCATAATCGACCCGACCCACAGCACCGGTCGCCTCAGCTTGATCGCCTCGATGAGCATGGCAGCGGTAGCTGCCGGTGCAGACGGCATGATTATCGAGGTCCATCATAAACCTGAAGAGGCCCTGTGCGATGCGGACCAGGCCCTGACACCGGATATTTTTTCAAGCATTATGAAGCGCCTGAGACCGTTGAAGTCTTTTTTAAATAACCTGCCATCCGAGGCACCGACCACCCGCTGAGCGGGTGGCTTGGATTTTTCCGGGTGCAAACCACCCGGTTTGAAAACACCCAATAAACCGGCAAAAAGAAATTGCGGCTGAAGTGAGGCAAAAAATGAAACCTGAAGAGATTCGCAGAAAAATTAATAAAATTGATCGTGAAATGCTGGTTTTGCTCCAGGAACGGATGGGACTGGCGCTGCGATCAAAAAAATTCAAGGAAACCCATAGCGACTCGGCGCAGGAGAATGACTTGCTGGCGCGCGTGGAGCGTTTAAATCTGGATCTTATCGAAAGCTCATTTACCCGACAGTTGCTCAAGACAATTGTACAGGAGACCAAACGGCTTCAGGATGAAAACCGTTCACTGGCCGCATTTCAGGGGGAACACGGGGCTTACGGAGAGGTGGCTGCCCGGCAGCTGGTTCCAAAGGGTGCCTACATTCCCTGCCTGGAGTTTATCGATGTGTTCCGTGGCGTTGAAGAAGGTTATTTCGATCTCGGGGTGGTGCCGGTTGAAAACTCTTTAGAAGGAGCCGTCACCCAGGTAAATGATCTGCTGACGACGACGGATCTTAAAGTCATCGGTGAAGTTAAAGTGGCCGTAAACCACTGTCTGCTTGCCACCGAGACAACTGATTATCGAGATATCCGTCAGGTCTTCTCTCATCCGCAGGCCCTGGCCCAGTGCCGCAACTTTCTCATGCGCAACAAACTGGAGCCCCGCCCGTATTATGATACAGCGGGAGCCGCCAAGATGCTTGCCAGGGAAAACCCAAGAGCCGCGGCGGCCATCGCAAGTTCTTTATGCGCCGAACTGTACGACCTTGAAATTATTAAAGAGAGCATTGAGGACGGGCCTTCCAATTCCACGCGCTTTTTGCTTCTGGCCCGCGAACCGCATCCCAACAACGGAGATAAAACATCAATAATTTTTGCCGTACCTCATGAAGCCGGCAGGCTGTATGCTGTTCTCAGATTGTTTGCAGACGCCGAAATTAACCTGACCCGCATCGCTTCGATGCCGCTGCGCTCGGATCCGGGCAACTACAGCTTCTTCCTTGATTTTGAAGGTTCGGAAAAAGATGCAAAGGTTGCCGGGGTTCTGAAACAAATGGAGGGTCTGACTAAATGGGTGAAGTATCTGGGCAGCTATCCGGTTGATAAGACCGCATAATACCGGCTATTTGCGCTTCTTTTATTTTGCTGCAATGCTAGTGAACCACCATTACCGGGCAAGAAGCGTAGTGAATCACTTTACGGCTTACACTGCCCACCAGAAAACCTTTCACGGCGCCAAGCCCTCGAGTTCCCATCACAATAAGGTCAGCCTCACGATTTTTGGCTACCTTCAGTATGGACTCGGATTCAGAGCCTTCTCGCAATTCATCCTGCACCGTGAACGAAGTGCTGCCCAATTTCTGGCGCGCATCATCGAGGACTGCTTGAGCCGCACTCTTACGCTTGGCGAACAGCTTTTCATAATCGGTATATCCCAATAAATCAGATGGGTTGGAAAAGACATGAACCAGCCATAAATTTGCCTCAAAGCGTTCGGCTAGACTTTTCGCACACCTCAAAGCTTTATGGCTATACTCGGAGCCGTCAAAAGCCAAAACAATATTTTTAAACATTTTTTGCCTCCGCTTTTATAGAGATTGCCCAAAATCAAGTTAAAGTGTTTCCCGTAGCGTTGTTTCACCAGGTCCTCGGAAACTTCCTACGCGATGTCCTTCTTGATACCTTTTTGGGTAAGCTTATCTATCAATTTGGGATCGTTCAGGGATGCGGAAGTGATTTCAGACCAGACAGATAACCATTTTAAGTATTTAACCCATGGGTCGCTCGCCATAAAGACGATTTCAGATTATCAACAGGTCCGGAAGAATATGCAAAAACTCGGTCAAGACGAAGGATCGATTATATTTGTAGCTTTCATTTATTAAATTAAGGTTAAGTCTGTTGATGTCAAGATTGCCTCTCGTGTCATTTAGCTTACGCATGACATCAACAATGGATGTTTGAATTTACTATCCTGTTTATCAATTTGTGATAATACGATTTGAACAAAGCTTACGCTTGCATTGGAATTTGTTATTCGATAATAACCTAAAACGATGTTCTAACGCAGGATCAATAACGCTTTCATGTTTTGAAGCTTATATTTTAGAATGAGCCCTAAAAATTCAAGATTTCGATGCAGATTCATTATGATAGGCTTTTAGCCGGAGCGCAGGGTGCCAGAGGCACGGCGGTAATAATAGATGTCTTCCGTGCCTTTACGTGCACACCCTTGCTGTTTTCGCTGGGTATGGAAAAATCGATCCTGGTTGCCACGCCGGAGGAGGCTTTTGCCCTGAAAGAGCATGCGAAAGATGTCCTGCTGATCGGAGAAATCGGTGGAATACCGATCGAGGGGTTTGATCTGGGAAATTCTCCCAGTGAGATCATTCGGCAGGAAACATCTTTTTTTAAAGGCAAAACGATTGTACAACGGACGTC
>Ga0255055_10000322_pt1 | contig 37540 bp, 42 predicted proteins | sample JV7_2_27_MG_FD_188633 | JGI IMG/M metagenome (GOLD analysis project Ga0255055, IMG submission 188633) | Seawater microbial communities from Jervis Inlet, British Columbia, Canada - JV7_2_27 | ecosystem: Environmental > Aquatic > Marine > Inlet | place: Canada: British Columbia | collected... | reverse complement strand
TGTCTTGACGGTCCCTGCTAACTTATCGGCGTAATTTATCGGCGCCATAGCATAGCCGGCTATTTCGCCAAGAGTCTGTTGGGTACACTGGGAGAAATTCTCATCGGCATACTCGAATGAGCTCTTTCCTTGTGGGGCATTGATTATACCAGCAAAGGGGAGCACGCTGGGTTTACATCGCTCCTCCACCCAATTGGCCTTTATGTTCTGCATATGCCCTTGGACGTTGAAATAAGATGTGAGGACAAAGAGACCTACGCAGATGGCCCCTGCTGCATAGATGGAACCCCCATACTTGTCTAAATAGGAAACATTTGTCACAGTCTTAAATGGATCATCTTTCTTTTTGCCGCTATTCATTATATAGTAGATCGATAATATTCAGCAGTCTCTGTCCTTAGTCTTCCCAGTCCCAGAATGTGAACTCACCAATAGGGATGAGGTGGTCATCGGTCACTAGACATGATAGTGTTTCCCCGCATTGGTCTGTAACTGTAGCCTGTTTACAATCCTTGATAGCAATGAAGTGTCCCGAGTCTGGGTCCCGAATTTTGTGTTCGGCCGTGACGAGGATATCCATTCCCAAGGTCTTACTATGTATTTTGTAATATGGGTTCTTTGGGTCTCCTCGGATTCTCATTACAGCAACGACTGTACTGCCATTCTCAAGAACTGTCCCGAGATCGATATTTATCATCTTGACTACTTCTCCAGATTCCAGCCTGATCGGCGTCCCAGGGTGGAAGCAACCCAGGTCATTTATGACTGTCATAAAGGGGCCAGATACGATGCTCTCTCCAAGATGTACCGTCGTCATCAATGTATAGACTATCGCTGTCATGGCACCCATGGTCTTCTTAAGCAAATCGCGCGTATCTATAATTAGACGTTGGAATTGGATCATAATATTATTGAATATTCCGAAAATGTCTCCTGTAATCCCTGATATCCCTGATCCCATTGATGCTTGTACCTTCCTGAAGTCATTGACTGTCGATGTCATTCCACCCATGACATCTCCGCCAAGTTTGCCGGCGTAGTTACTACCCGCTGTATAGTATCCCATCATCCCCTGTTGTGCCTTGCCTATACATTGTGTAAAATTGGTCATAACATCATGACCAAGCATCCCGGCGAATGGCATAATGGCCGGATTACAACGATACGTTGGCCAGTCCTTCTGAACTTTCTTCATAGAAGTCAAAAATATGCTGGATGCTGCGAGAGTCCCGAAAATGACCAATATCGTTATAGCTCGGGTTATTTGGGTGAAGTTCATATTAGACTATGGTTTGATTTTTTATTTGCTATCACTGGCGCCTATCGACGATACTATGTAAAGCATCGTCGGTATGCTAAAGGTTCTGTTTCATCTGCCTTTCCTTGAATATGTTCTTCCCCGTCCTCGTTTTTTCCTACTACCCGCACGACGCCGACGACGTCTTCCACCACGTCTCTTACGGCTACATGTTCCAAGTTCCTTTATCCACCTATAGATGCGTCGAGTCCGATTTCCACCTCTTTGCCTTCTTCTCTTCTTCTTCTTCTTCTTCTTCTTCTTCCTTGTGCCACCACCTTGAGTACTGCTACTCGTAAACTCATATGGTGGACTCGGAGCCAGCGCATCATACTGACTTTGAGCCGTTGCTTTAAGACTGGTACCGAGGGCCGTCTTGGCGTTAGCATCGGAACCCGGCCCGTAGGCGCCAGCAGCACCTGCCTGAGTTGTCGGAACTATGACTACAGGATTCCCACCTCTTTGCCGTCTTCGCCTCTGGCCTCCAGCCAGACTCTTTCTCCCCATGATGCTCTGATTACTCGCTTTTTGTTCTTGGTTGGCATGCTTCATTGCCGCGCCGGGCGATGTATTTGCGGAGGTGCCTCTCATTGCGAGTGACCCTGTTAAAGGGATGACTACTGGATCGGTCATATGTAATATATTCAGATTAAAAAGTAAGTTAAGAATCTGGGCACTACATGCATTATAATGGACGAGAAGGGTTGGCTTGATATGGACAAACTCATGAAGAACGCAGATACCGCGGGCAATACGCAGCGTATAAGGGCTTTGCGTCACGGTCGTAAGATTCAGGCTCAGGTTCGTCTTTTACAGGAGCTTAAGGTTTCGCATAAAGATATGGCCCTGATGGACCCGGCAAAATATGATCGTATGGTACACTCTCATTGTGACTTCCTTTGGAGCAATTATATGATGATTTTCAATAGGTTGCTAAGGGATGAAATTGACGTAGATATATTGAACAGGTTTATTGAGACTCTCATTCAGGTGGAGGATGGCGAAATGGATGAGTTCGACGCGTCTGTTAAGGTAGGCGGGATCCTAAAGGAGTTATACCTTGACTCGGCAATCAAACGGAAAGAGAAACAGGAGGATAAGGATAAGTTACTTCAAGCGGCTGAAGCAGGGAAGAAACGGCGACCGGCTCGAGATATTTCGTGGAGCCAGTTCAAGACAGTTAGCTAGGATAAATTGAAAATGACATAGAATTAATAGAAGCTCAACTATTAACAATGACTATATTAGTGATAGTTGAGTCTCCAGCCAAATGTAAGAAGATAGAAGGCTATCTGGGATCAGGCTATAAGTGTAAAGCTAGTTTTGGACACATTCGCGGATTGTCAGACGGTCTTAAATGCATCGATATCGGGGGAGATTTCAAGCCGACATTTACGATGCTTCCCGGAAAGGGAAAATATATAAAGCCTCTTAGGGATGCTGTGAAACGGGCTACGGAAGTGGTGTTGGCCACTGACGACGATCGAGAAGGGGAAGCGATAGCTTGGCATATTTGTAAGGTATTTAAGCTACCGGTCACAACAACTAAGCGAATCGTCTTCAATGAGATTACAAAGGCGGCTGTAAAACATGCGATGGCCAATCCGCGGACCATTAATATGGCAAAGGTCCGTGCTCAGCAGGCGCGGCAAGTTTTAGATAGGTTGGTGGGGTTTACAGTATCGCCTCTTTTATGGAGACATATATCGAGAACGAGCAAGCAGTCATTATCGGCAGGGCGCTGCCAAACGCCAGCACTTCGGTTAATTTATGACAACCAGAGAGATATTGACACCAGTCCAGGGAAACTTGTCTATGACACCACAGGGATATTCGACTTCTCTACAGAGAATCTGGCATTCCGTCTATCATATGATCACGAGGGGAAGGATTGTATGGAAGAGTTCCTTGTCAAGACGGTAAACTATTCCCATATCTTCACTCGGACGCCTATAAAGAAGAGGTCGCGACCTCCGCCCCAACCATTTACCACATCAAGGCTCCAACAAGTTGCTTCCAATGAACTTCACTTCTCTCCAAAGCAGACAATGAAACTGGCTCAAACGCTATACGAAGGAGGTTACATCACCTATATGCGTACAGATAGCACCACCTACAGCAATGAGTTTATAAAGGCAGCGACTGGTTATATAGATGGACGTTGGGGGAAGGAGTATGTGTCTCCCCGGGCATCGAAGCTCGCCACTCGTTCGGGTGGGGCATCTCAGGAGGCTCATGAGGCGATACGGCCGACGAAAGTGGACCGATTGTCTGTGAGCGGGATAGAAGCGAGGGCAATAAAACTCTATCAACTGATATGGGCAAATACGGTAGAAAGCTGTATGGCTGCTTCGAGGTATAATCTTCTCAGTGTCTCTATTTCGGCTCCGGAGAAGCGACATTACACTCGGCGCGAGGAGCTGATAACTTTTCCTGGGTGGCAAGTCGTGAGGGGATATGATACTGAAAATCCAGTATATACACTCTTATTGGGAGTAGAGGTTGGTTCAGATGTCGATTATGTAAAGGTGTTTAGTAAGGTCGCAATGAAGGATCTGAAACAACACTATACAGAAGCTCGACTTGTGAGCCTTCTTGAGAAGAAAGGTATTGGACGACCATCCACTTTTTCGGGACTTGTATCGAAGATTCAGGGTAGAGGATATGTAAAGAAGATGAATGTTGAGGGGAAATCTGTGAGCGGTGTGGATTTTACTCTGGATGGTGATGAACTTGAGGAAGCCGAGATCAGTAGGGTATTTGGTGGAGAGAAGAATAAGTTGGTCATCCAGCCCACGGGAACCATCGTGGTGGAATTCTTGATAAAACATATGGATCCAATGTTCATTTATGAATATACTAGTGGTATGGAGGCGGAATTAGACAAGATCTCGGCAGGTACGCGGATCTGGAACACACTCTGTTCAGAGTGTTATGAGGAGATGGGGAAGCTGTCTAGCAAGATTGGTGGGACACACCGTGAAACAGTGCGACTTGATGATGAGCATGTATATATGATAGGACGATATGGTCCAGTTGTAAAGCATGAGGTCGATGGAAAGGTAACATTCAAGAAAGTCAAGAAGGGTCTCAATATGGATAGATTGAAATCTGGTGGGTATTCACTTAGTGATGTGGTGGATTCATTGGCAACATTCTCTAGTCGTCGCTTGGGGTCCTACAAGAACACTGATGTGATCTTGAAGAAAGGGAAGTATGGTCATTATATGACACATGGATCGACCAATCACTCTTTGAAGGCCTTGCGGAAGGCGACATCACAGATTACATTAGAAGACGTCTTGCCTTTCTTGATGGGAGAGAAAAGCAGTAACCCAAAGGTATTATTGATGGTTGATGGGGATTTATCGGTGCGAAGTGGTAAGTTTGGTCCATATTTGTTCTATAAGACGAAGACAATGAAGAAACCTCGCTTTATCAGCCTTAAGGGGACCGATTGGCGCTCTCTGGGGAAGGAGGGGATCAGTGAGTGGGCTAGGGACACACATGGTGTATAGGTATTTACACAGGGTATGTTCGAAATGGGATTCTCACATGTCGTGCACGAAGGATTTCGTCCTTTAGCATGTTGAATTCAATAGAGAAGTTCAATGGGAGGCATTTGAAGTCGAGTAAGCGGCCGTCATGGTAGCGAAATTTGAATTTCAATCGGTCTATCCTTTCTATTGGGGGTTCATATGCGGTGACATTGTTCAGGAATCCATTCCGTGAGTCAGCAATAGAAGAGTATGGACAACACATTACTGGTATTTTGGCAAAGGCGCAATCAACCTTGCCATTATAGTCGTTATTAAAGGTGCTCATGGTATTTTCGGAATAGGGTTTTATTTCGTCCATCGAGTTTCTCCGATCTACTTCGAGATAGATGGCCTGATCGCCTTGTATGTCAAGATTGCAAATGTTATATGACGGATCTTCGACATTGACATAGTAGTTGAAGACACCACTAGAGCTGTCTGCGTTGAGCCATTCACCGCCTGGACCGATATAACTGAATCCGAAAGGGTCTCCTGATACATTGCTGAATCCCCCGGCAAGGTTCGGCGGGGTTTTGGTCGCAGTGTATGTCTTTTTCTTATACCCTAGGTATGCTGGTAGGCCCCATTTGGTATACTGTGCCCAGACATTCGTCTGGCCTGGACATAGCACGTATGTCTCCTTGGTGTCGAACAGAAGGCTGAAACTGTCCCCTGTGTTCCCGAACCAAAATGTATTTGTAACTTGGTTATACTGGCAAACAAACTTAGTATATATGACACCGGCATCATTTGTCACGGCCACATTCATTTTGGTCTCAATTTCGGTAGCAAGTTGATCAGGTGTGTATGCGCCTTCTTCTATTGTTATTGTTAGGGGGCGCGGATAGAGACTTGTGATAACAAATGTTAACTGGGTGTTTTGGTTACTATTACTGAAGACGTACTGGTTGCTAGGTAGTGTAATTTCGACAAGGCGCATGGACTGAATGTTTGTCAGGGCTTGTGGCAGGGAGATCTCGAAATGAGCCGCATTCGGCCACTTTTTTATGTCCCTGTCGTAGGAATGTACCGATAGAAGCTTCCTGTCGAGTACGTATGTTTGTTCACGAGGGATCAATGGGTGGTTCTGCTGCACCATGAGGTTACTCATTATACAGAGATTAGAAGATAATTTTTGTCCCTATTTTGACTAAATGGAAGGGACACGTCTTGATATCGGGCGAATATCTCGATAAAAATTATAGTATGCATATGTAAGAGTTATGTCAGATATGGAAATGTTGGGGCAAAAAGAAACATTAGTAGTTGCTGCTGCCGCTGTTATAGCTTCATGGATCTCGACTGGTATCGCCAATACAACGAAGGATGCTTCCATTAAATTCAACAGCACTCTATGGTCCTGGGGGCTCAGTGGGGGGGCCGGTATGTTTCTGGCCCTCGTGTTCTTTAAGGGTGCTAGTATGGTACAAATTGGCGAACGATGGAGAACTCTGATCATAATCGCAATGATGAGTTCTATCATTGTCCCTCCAATATTGATGAGTCTTGTCTATGGGAGTAATGGCAATTCTATACGAAATTACTGGGATGCGAGGATTAAGGAAGCTAAGGTGGGTTCGAGCCCAACACACTCGGATTTCATGGCTTCTGCGACCGCATATACAGTATTTTCAATCATTCAGGGTGTTGCTCTTTTGTTTATGGCCATTCTTAGTAAAGAGTTGGAGAGATTGGACTTTTTGCGGGACAATAAGGGTAAGCCCTTGATCTCAGCATCTACTGCTGACAAGATAACCGGGGGTCTATTCACAGTTGCAAGTCTATCGATGTTTATTACGGTGATAGTATGTTACGGTTCTGTGGCCAAGCTTACTCAGGGTTGAAGAAAAAACGGAATGTGATCCCGTATTCGCCGTGGTTTGACCATATCCCTGAAATCTTAAGGAGGAGTTGGAGTTCGTCATGCTGACCAAAGTTCGCGTGTGAGTCAGAGAATATCTTGATAAATCCATTATTCAGTTGTTCTTCGATTCTTGTGACCATACGTTTTGACCGACTTGAGGGCATCAATGTGAGTATGCTCTTCTCGATTGCTTTGATAAAACCTATGGTTACCCGGTTCTCTGGTCTACCGAAGCCACACTTAATCTTATTGAAGTATCTTTCGATGTCCACTTTTCTGAGTTTGAAGCTGAGGATGAGCCCATTCATAGTTACGTCATTGTCAGAATAGTAAATGCGATAAAAGTCTCCGGTGTTGAGTACATTATTTTTTGTCTTGTCTGAAAACATCACGTGGGAAGGATCATATTGGGGGAGAGACACTGTCAACAGCATTGTTGTTTGACAATGGTGTTGTTTGTTTATATACTATTGCTGTGGCTTAGGAGCCGGGGTTTGTATGTAATACAGCAATAATAGTAGCAATTGTTAACATGTCAATGTCCTCTGTATCATCCAGTTTTTGCAGGACTCCTTCGCAATCCCTGATTGCATCTCGAAACCTTTCCTCTTTTATACGAATATAATCTCTCCAGATCGCGACAAGATACGGGTGACTCTCCCGATAAACCTCTAGTCTCTCAACAAGACTTCTATATTTTCCTTGACTCATTACCATGACCACTATATATTTATTTAAGTAATAAACTAAAGGTAAGGCGTTGTTTTGTCTTATGAAGTTCCTAGAGACAAAATTGGAGGACTATATCCGGGCCTGTGAGAATGTCAATCTCCATCCGGAGCTTGAACCTGTGTTTGGAACGATGTCGGATAGTTTGAGGTGTCAGAACCATCTCATTTTGTATGGTCCCCCAGGGGTGGGGAAGTATACCCAAGCCTTGAATTACATAAAGAAATTCAGTCCTACCCAACTCAAATATGAGCGAAAGATGAATGTTAATTTCCAGAATAAGAAGCAATATAGTTTCAGGATCAGTGATGTTCATTTCGAGATCGATATGGGACTATTGGGGTGCAATGCAAAGCTATTATGGAATGAGATATACACCCATATACTTGATATTCTTTCGGCTCGATCGAGTCACCAGGGCATTGTGATGTGCAAGAACTTCCATAAGGTCCATTCGGAGCTCCTTGACACATTTTATAGTTACATGCAGACCCTGGAACACATCGGAGTTGATCTCGCTTATGTTTTCATTACAGAACAAGTGAGTTTTCTGCCTAGTGGTATTCTGGAAAGGTGTCAGGTGGTACCGATCCGACGCCCGACCAAGGGGCTGTTGAGCAAGTGTACTGGAAAGAAAGTTGGTAAGGGTATAGATTTGCGACACATACAGAACATAAAGGGTCTGCACCTTGATGATAATTGTTTGAATAGTCCTAATACAGTCGTTGTCAACAAAATTATGGATCAGCTTAATCATTATAAGGACATACGTTTTATAGCGCTTCGGGATTCCCTGTATGATATATTCATCTACCACCTCGATCTCGGAGATTGCCTTTGGGACATGATGAAATCCTTATTTGATGCGGGCAGAATCTCTCCAGACTCTATCGTACCCCTCTTCTACAAACTCCACACATTCTATCGTTACTACAACAACAACTATCGACCCATATATCACTTAGAGAAGTTTATGCTGTATTTATGTAGTACTATAAATGGGATTTGATGAGGATTTGGTACTTTTGGGGTTCTCGCAGAAGAGGGTTGGTAATCCATGTGTGGCAGCGATCAAGAAGGCATACTATCGACTAGCTCTTCAATACCATCCGGATAAGAATGCCGGCTCAGAAGAGGCTGCCGCACGTTTTGTCGAGATTAATGGTGCGTATAAGAGAGTGTTGTCTGAGATGAAGGTAGAGAGTTCGGGTGAATCGACAGATTATTTATCATTGTTGGAGAGATTTGTTCAGATGTTTATGGCTAAGGAGGCATGGGACGAAGTTTTTATAGAGACATCGTTAAGCGGAATCATCCGAGATTGTGAGGGATGGTCTATAGAGACTTTTAATTCTCTTTCAAAGGACAAGGCTATAACTGTCTTCGATTTCATTAACAAGTACCGCGAGGTATTGCGAGTCTCCGATAATCTCATGGAAAAGATGAAAAGGTCGCTTCAGAAAAAGATGGCGAGGGACAATGTTGTGATCCTCAACCCGTCTCTAGCCGAAATACTGAAGGACCGAGTATTTAAGCTGACAGTATCCGAGCGCGAGTTTTACATTCCCTTATGGCATAGCGAAGTATATTATGATATCTCTGGCAATGATTTAATAGTCCGATGCATACCCGAATTGCCACCGAATGTCAGCATTGACGATAGTAACAATATATACTGTAAGATCAACGCTACTATATCTGACGCCCTGACCGATGGTGTTGTTACGCTGAAACTTGGTGACAAAGTATTCACCATCCCAGCGGAAGAGTTAAGTATTAGAAGGAACCAGGCTTACGTATTTCGGAATGTGGGCATGCTTCAAGCGAATCATAGAAATCTCTTTGATACTAATCGGCGGGCCCACATATATGTTGATATTGAGTTCAAATAGTGCATACTATAGAGAAAAATGTATAGTATGTAGTTGGACTACGTGAGAGACTTATGCGTCATTCTTTTTCTTCCTGCGACGCACAACCTTTTTCTTTTTCGGTGCTGGAGCCACCGCAACATCTACCTCCTCCTCCTCTTCCGAGTCCTCATCCTCCGAGTCGAATGCTGGCGCATTCTCTTTACTTTCTGCCTCTTGTTTTTCGATTTGTTCCGCAATCTCCTCATCGTCAGAGTCATCCGCGATGTGACATTTGCCTGCTCCGACAAGTCGCAGTGGTGGGCGCACAGCAGCCTGGACTAGCTTCCATGTCACACCGAATCGGCCTCCAGCAAACCACAAACCAGTGCACTGGAGAAGACCACGAACATGTGATGCTTTCGGGATGAAATCTACTGGCGTTTTGTCCCCCTGTGGACCAGCGTCGAGACTATTGCGTTGTGGCACATAGAGTGGAGCCTTGTTCATGTCATAAAGCTCACAAGTGAACTTTCCGTCCCAGTAAGGCACCTTCAACTTCAGTGTAGGGTCACGAGTGTAATCCAGCTCACCCGTGCTCTTGTCCTTCGGATACTTCAAGATCGGATACATCAACTCAGTGAGAACGGCCTTACTAGTCTTGCTCTTCCCGAACCATTCTTTCGAGTTATTGACCGCATCGTCGAGCACTTTCTCATTCAGCTCAGCTAGAGCCGCTCTGAACTTATCCTCGGACTTACTCTGGCCCGCCTTAAACTGGAGGGCAAGATCATATGATACCTTTCCGGAATCATCGTCCACACGTTCGTTGACTCCCCATGTCATCATCAGTGGGAACTGAATGACAATAGGCTGATCATTCAGATTTAGCTGAACATTCTTGCCGCCACGCTTGTTGACGGTTGCCGGTTTGTAAGTAACTTGAGAGGGCTTGAAGGCCTTAGCCTTTGTGATCATATCTTGAACTTTTGCTGCCATTGTTGTTATGATGGTATATAGAACAGTTTGCTTTAGATCAATTTTCTCATTTATTATTCCAATAAGTTTTGGAATAATGTTGTAGGTAACATGTAGGGGGGGGGATATAAACATTTTTCGACAAAGGACATAAACTAAATTTCTGTTTGTAGAGTAAAGACGATGAAAGCTCAAAATGTGAAGCACTCGCTGCGCAAATCATCCAACATGGTATGCAACAGTCCGCGTTCTTATTTGTATAAACAACTTTATGAGCCTTTGGAGGCCTTAGGTAAGGGTAGGAAGAAGGTCTCCCTTAGTGAGTTTGTTATTCCGACTTTCCGGGAATATGATACTATATTGAAGGTGAACCACAATGTTCAACAATTAAAAATGATTGCCAGGAAATACCATCGTAAGGTGTCAGGAAACAAGAAGCAACTTATGTGGAGACTTTACAACTTCCTCAAATTTTCCCACTACGCAACCGCAATTCAGAGACTCTGGCGGGGGTATTCCAGGCGGCGTTATAACAGGCTTCGAGGCTGCTCCGCAACAAGAGCAAAATGCATCAACGCAACGGACTTTCTCTACTTTACAGCTTTAGAGGATATAGAAGACTGTCAATTCTTCAGCTTCAATGATGAAGATGGTTTTACTTATGGATTTGACATACGCTCCCTTTACAATTTGATTAAACGGGAGGGGAGTCCACGGAATCCGTATACTAGGATGCCTATTCCACCGAGGGTGTTGGAGGACATAAAGGTTTGTGTAAGGATGGCTCGTGCATTTAAAGAGAATGTTAAGCTGGATATTAGCGCTCCGGATCCCCGGATATCTACGGTAAAAAGATTGGAATTGCGCACCTTGTCAATATTTCAACAGCTTGACTCTTATGGTCATGTAACTGACCCTTCTTGGTATGTTTCTTTAGATAAGGCTAGGTTGCTGAAATTTATAAAGGAGTTAATGGATATATGGAATTACCGTGCTCAGCTCGATGATAACACAAAAGCCATCATATATCCACCAAATGGCAACCCATTTCGTCGTATCAATATGCACATGTTGGTTCAACAGGAGGTAAATGTGGTAAGAAGGAAGGTGCTTGATGTAATTGAATCCCTGATAACACGTGCCATAAATGCTGAGCAGAGAGCGATTGGTGCTTATTATGTTCTCACAGCACTAACTCTAGTAAACTCGCAGGCAGCGGGCGCTCTCCCATGGTTGTATGAGTCAGTGATGTATGAAAATGTGTAGACTGTTCTCATATACGGCCCTGGGAAAGGTGAAGGACATAACTACTCATGGGCGTTACATCATCTGGTGGTAAGGGGAATGCTTTCTCCGTCTTCTTTTTGTCCCAATAGTTGGTCGTATAAAGGAAATAGATGATTGGTCCGAAGTTGGTGAAGCCAGCACATGGGGGTTTTCCTCCAACTTCCCCATCATGAATGTGGAAACCAATGAGCTCCTTGCCGGTGTTGTTATGCATTACAATGGAGGCGTCTATAATGGCATCTGGATTGTATTTACCGTATTCAAATCCCTTGATAGTTATGGTTCCTTCGTATAGGACCTTTGTCGAGACAGTATTACTATTCATGTGCACGGTTGGTTGGCCTTTACAGAGTTTGATGACCAATGTCTTGGTCGATGAATCGTACTTGGTCACGGGTCGAAGGTAGTATGTCTGACCGATCGGGTTCTTTTGATCAATGTTCTTAAAGTGTGCATCTATATAAGGTCCATTTCTGGATAATGTACGCTTGCTTATCGGGGCAACATTCTGTACTATGGTCTTAAATCTGATTGAGACGCGGGTAGATACCCTCCGATTTTTCCTCGTCCTATTTGCTCTCTTGGGCATTATAAAGTATGTGTAGAAAAAAGTCAAAATCTCGCCTCCGACAAGAAAAATGAGAATTGTTTAGCAGTTTTGTGACGTATTGGCATGTCAATATATTTAATGCGTAAAATCACTTAAAAAATTCATCTAGTAGTAGATTATAATGCCACGTGTAAAAAAGTCGAAGAATGTCAAGAAGGTCTCAAAGGCCTCCAAAGCCCCTAAGGTTGTAAAGGCCGCCAAGGTTGCTGCTCCAGCTGCCCCAGCTGCCCCAGCTGTTGACGTGAAAATTTCTGCCCCTGTTGAGGCGAAGCCCGAGGGACCAACCCTTAGCGAAAACTTCGCAGAGCTTCTCGCCCAGTTGACCGCTCTCCGCAGTCAATTGACTAGTGTCACCGGTCAAGTTCGTGCGCTCCAGAAGAGATCTGAACGTGAGTTGCGCAATGCCCAGAAAGCTGGTAAAAAGCGCAAACAAAAATCAGGTAGTCGTGCTCCAAGTGGTTTCGTCAAACCTACCAAGATCAGTTCTGAATTGGCTAATTTCCTCGGAAAGCCAAAAGGAACTGAGATGGCACGCACTGAAGTTACCCGTGAGATCAATACGTATATCCGGGCGCATAAGCTCCAGGACCCGAAGAATGGGCGTCGAATTTTGGCCGATGCGAAGCTTCGCAAGTTGCTCAAGTTGACCAAGAATGACGAACTTACTTATTTCAACCTTCAACGTTACATGAGTCCTCACTTTGCTAAGTCGGCCAAGAAAAAGGCCGAAGCCGCTGCCAGTCAATGAGGGTAGCGAGTAATGAATTAGAAGAAGGGTCCACCAAGAAATATACAATTACAATGTCAGCATTAGCAGCAATATCTATGACAACAATTTGACAACAACACATTTTTAAATGTGGTTGAATTGTTTGAGAGAGAAACAATTGTGTTTGTTCTTCAAATTGCCGCAGAAGGAAGATTTCATAATTTAAATTACGAATCATATGATCACCTCTGATCCTACGATTAAAATTATAGTTAGTGTGACTCTGTCAACAGATGATGAATCCCCCACTTGGTAACACCGAACTGAGTTTCTTTCTGTCGATGCGAGTGTTGTAGATAGGCACATACTTCATAGTTGACAGTATCTTTGTGTCCTCTAAATCATAGATGTCAACGACATCCTTTAAAGCATAGTAGTCCTGCATTGAGATATGTCGTCCCCGAAGCCACTCAAGGAAGCCCTCTCTCTCCGTGGCATTATACGTACGAAACAAGTTGTAACCTTTGAATATGGAACAGGGGGTCTCCTTGTAATCTGTTCCAGCTAAGACACAGAGTTCAGTAAACTCTTTGGCAGACATGCCAAGTTGATCACGGACTTTCTCGGTGTCATAAATGACAGCTGTTCTGTGGAGAAGGCTCAAATACTTAAGGATGCGTGGACACCCATAAGCAAACATGTCTGTATCCTCGCTGAGACACGCATAAGCAGCTCCTTTGGTGACTAGGGCAGCACAGAGAGCATCTGCTTCCCCTTTTGACACCGTATAGTGCAGCCCACTGCCTTCTATCACTAGTTTTGCTCGCTGTATGTCTTGAAGTGTGATTCTTACAGTTGAGCCACGGAGTTTTTTGAGAGCAAGTCGAAGCACCCGCTGTTTATCCGCGACCATTGTATTTTTGAGCTCATTTTCGATCAAGGCATACTTCTCACGCGCCGCAGCGCGCTTTTTGGCTCTACGCGCCCTCTCATCATTCTTCTCAGGCGGTGACTCACCATCGAAGATAAAGAGAGCATGGATCTCGAGGTGCCTGAAGATACAGCACATTTCGAACAAATACTCGATCAACCCTCCTTGACTTGCGAAGCGATAGAGGTAAATACTTGCGTCGATTACGATTTTCTTTCCTCTTAACTGGATGAGTGGAATTTTTTTCGACACTGGACTGCGAAGTTCTTTTATAAATCTATTTAACATAGCTACTCCCATTTTTTTTAACGATATACAGGGTTTTGTGGATATCCTAACCTTACAGGACGGTTCAATTTTCCCCTATCCCATTCTGAGGCACCAACCCACAAATGGACATTCGCATTGACCTCAAAATGGTTTTATATTTAGTTGTAGGCCGCTTTTTCTGAAGGTCATGGAGAAATTCCCGAACCCGAGTCTGATCCTTCACGAAGTCATGTCTCACATAATGGTCAACAATGAATGTCAGAAAACGATCTGTACCCCCCTTCGAGAACCGGAGAATGTTCGAATTATTGAGCTTACACCATACCATAAAGTCCGCAGAATAATACATTAGTAATGCCTTTATGATATAATAGGCGAATACATTGCTCCTTTCCTTATACAGATACTTCCGAGTCGCAACGTGAGGTTCCCCCTCCGCATAGAGGCTGGTATAATCTATGCCCATGAAGTCAAGTACCTTAGCCATCTGAAACATGCTGAAGATTTGTTCGAAATGAATACAAAAATGACAATAAGTAAGGAACTTATTCTTATTGGTCTTGTCAGAAAGCAACTTGTATGAACAGAAGACACAGTTGATGATCTCGGCCCAAAATTCCGCGTAAGCCTCAAACGCATTGTAATCGGTCTTGATCGGAAATAATAGACGAAGCTTCTTGTTTAACTGCTCATTAGAATGCGCCGAAAAATCCAACCCAAACACATGAAATGTCTCATGAATAAATACCTTGAACAACTCCTCCTTCCTATATATTAGAATCTCTCCAGCACGTTGACAAGAGGTCGTCACCGCGGTGTTACAGTTCCAAGGACCGATAATATTACATTGACTTGGTGGCAATGCCTTCTCGAAAGGGGTAAGAGCACAATATATATTCAAGGTTTGAGAGCACTTTGAAGAAGCATAACTACCAACAATGTCCAACCATACGAACATTTCCCGTGCATAACTTTCTAGCGAACCCAGCTTATTAAACGAATCCTGAGATAACAACATGAATACTATTGTCACTTCCCTCTCTCCAATCAGCATCCCATATGACACCGTGCCGACCAAATGTTCTTCGACATAAGTACGAATATCCTTCGGGACATATGTGGAGCTCATGAGGCTGAGCCCGGATATACTCTTTATATTTGTTGTCTGCTCCACCTTCTTCTTTACATGTCCGGTTCTCCAACTGGCATTTACTCTTTCCTCAGCTGTCCGGACATCTCTATAAAGACCGAGAAGGACAGCGTTTTCTTTTCTACGTTCCGTATGTGATGGTTCCCGGCTTATTAAAGTAGGGAACTGTCTGATAAATAATTCCATCATGTCCTCTGAACCTGAGGCGAATTGCATTGATGTACTATATAGATATTGTTTTATATGGCCTCCGTATTTCATTCTTTACGGCCAGCGCCTTTTACCTGAGCTGCGAGTTTTGCTCTGATACGCATAGTATCATTGAATACAATTGGAGGAGCAGCTCGTACAAAGTGTTGCAACTTAGCATTTTTGGTCGCAAGAAGCACATTCTTTGCCCCCTCATTTTGTGTATACTTGGCTAGCTGAGCCTCCTCCATAGCCGCCGCATTCCTACCAGATGGGAAAAAGTCCGCATCCATCACAATAGATTTTGGCCGGAACTGTTTACCTTTGTACTTCCCCGTCTTACCACCAGCTGATTTTGCCATGGCGGGGTCTTTCGACAGTTCGGACCCCGAGTCAAGAGCAAACTGGTCATAGAACTCTTTATACCCGGGTTTCCCTTCTTGCATACCCTTCTTGAATTTGGAAGCATGATATCGGTGCTCAACTGAATTCCATCTTTTCCCATCCAGTTTGAAAGGGGCTACCCAAAAATTCGACAAGACTCGTCTCCACTGTGGGATAGCAGCAAGTTCCGAATAGTCACTCGCTTTATCTATAGGTATCGTTTCTCCACTTCCCTTTCCTGGCAGCGGCCCGTTGGCAGACTTGGAGTAAAATTGGAACACCACGGTTTCGTCACCTTCAGGTGCAGTCTGGGGAGTTGGCTTCGTCTGGACCTTTGTGCCGCCGCCTGGCCCCCCGCGCGCCACTTTCATGGCAAGAAACCCCGGTATGAACGAGTAAATACCGTCACCCTTCTCAAGGCACTTATCCACAATCAAAGTCTTTATATCGTGGGGGAGCTGTTGGAATGTGAACAGACCCCTTCCCTCATATGTTATCAGCTTATAATGGGGCGTTCGCATATCGATGTCCAGAAGTATGTAGTGCGCGGGATCGAATATTTTTGCCTTCTCTATAGCAGGAGGGACCATGTTACCACACTGGAGAATATTTGCCAAGTCGCGTTCATGGTGACTGCTACTTGAGAGGATGATTAGTTTGACATTCAATGCCTGCTCTATGGTCTGAATAGCCCATGTTTCACCCCAAAAACCACACTTTTTAACAGCTTGCTTGAATTTCTTCAGAGAAGTAACGCCTCTCATGAAGGCAAAGTCTCGCAGTAGGCGCCTCGCATGATCTTTCTCCCGCTGGACCCGGCGAAATTCATCAACAAGTGGTTTAGCCTTATCTACTATAGCTTTCTTCCTATTGCGATCCTGTTCCTTCTCAGCAGCTCTCCGTAAGCCATCGATTTCTTTCTTTAACGCATGAAGGCGCGCACGGCTCTCGCCCGGAGCTGCTGCATACATATCATACTGCTCTTTAAAGTTCCGAAACACTTCCTCCGTTGCGTTTCGCGAGAGCACCTCCCTTAGAGCTTTCACAGACGTCTCATGTCCCGATCCCTTGAAAGCATCTCGGATAACAGCAAATAAACAATCACCGCGTCCTTCGTTATCGACAATCCCATACCCGCTGTTACGCATGAATCTCTGTATCCAAGTATGCCCAGTATGTGGTTGATATGCTTGTCTCTTCTTCATCGCATCTGCTGATGTCTCTCCTTCGAGCATCTCCTGAGCAACTGTGGGCGTATTTGGCGCTGTCCACTCATCAGTCTCTAGCAGCTCGTTCCCAGTCTTTTTTCCCGAAGGAGGGATCTTTGATGACGTATTATCGGGCGGGGAGGCTGTACTCTGTTTCATACGCCTGCGCAAAAACACCGGAGTTACAAAAGCATAGAGCAATGGCCTCGGATCAGCGAGAAGACTGATGTCAAGATCACCATCCTCATCCAGGAGGTTTGGATATTCACGAGCCATAAACTCATATACTCCCAGTTGGGCGACGACGGTCTCACCTGATACCAAGTAGACAGGAACATATTGGATGCCCTTCTTAGCATAGGTGTAGCGAGTCTTACCTAAAGCAATAATACCCTCTATACCGGGGAGAATTTCTACTTCGTATAAATTGGCATCGAAATCAACGTCCTCTGGGCGGAGCTTTTTTGACGCATCGCCTTTATAAGATATCGACTTGTCCAGGCGGGAGACGACCATATATTCTAATCCAATATTATAAATTGTCTTAAATAGGTATCTTGCTTTATCTCTTCTAGGTACGACCATAACTTCTTCCGACGATAAGCCTTCTCCAAATTATCCTGATCTTTCTCAAAAATGACAATCTCCTCGACAAGCTGCTCCTTATTCTTTTTCCTTTTACTGATGTCATAATACGAGGCAATACGATCCAACTCTTTGCGAGTATAATTGGTATTATAGTCTACCTCTTGGGCGATGTAGTCATCCATAAAAGCATTAGAGGATATTTCCATAAGGTCTACCTCCTGTAGTAACTCGTCATATGTTGGAGGATTATCCTCCTTACATGATTCCTTTAAAGAAAAACTAAGGTTATGTGAGGTTTTGGCCATATTTTCTATAATATATGCCGACATTTTTATATTTATACTATATCATCCTCTATATCCATGAATTTAAAGATGCTTTTACTACTAAGACTCGAGTGTTTTCGAACATCACAGGCCAGGAGCATTTCTACGAAGCGTACCACATCTGGCCACCGATCTCCTCCTTCCATGCTAGCCGCTCCTTGTCCTATGAGAATGAGAAGGTTCTCCGCAAGCTCCTCGACCTCATTTCTCCTTCCCTCCTCATCCATGAGGGTTGTGAATTTCTCAATCAAACGTAACGTAAGTTCAAGCATCTGATTAGGATGAATTACACCATTGTTCATGAGGTGTATGAAGAAGCTGCTCATGGCGCGACGCTTGCTGTTCTCCTTATTGATACGGCAGAACTCATCATAGTCCTCTTCGGCGCTGACAAAGCGAATTTCGTCAAACAGTTCCAGAAAGGCACTCAGACTTTTCTCATATATTGATCTCATCAGAGGAAAAGTAGCAATCAGGTCCCTATAAAGCTCCGCATACAACTTTGACCAGAACTTATTGGCACTCCCAATCTCGAATATAGAGGTACCCACCTTCATCAAGTCGGCCTCTGGAGGATTACTATCTATGATCTTTCCTAGAACCTCAGTGATTGAAGTCTTCATACTGTTGTAATTAGTCGCAGTAATTTTATTGAGAGAGCTCCTTATCAGATCAAGGTCATGTTCGAGCCCTTCCTCATTTTTCTCAAGTTTCGTCGTCTTGAAATTCCTCATAGCAGCCCAATCCGCTCCAGTAATTGTTTGGCGTTGACGAGGGCGCCGTCCCTGTTGGTTGTTCACCCCATGGGCTCGCTTTTTAAATACAGGAGTACGCTGATACGTGGGCGCTCCTACACGCCGAGCGATAGTATTTATCATTAAGATGGTCTGCTCTGACAAGGGGACAAGGTCCCTTGACTGCATGACGTGGCTGAATGCCGGCAAATCATATACTTTTACTATATCTACCATGTCTGTGTGTGTACATGCAACAGGCGGGAGAGCTTTATGTCAATTTCCCGAATTTCTCAAGAAATTGAACCTTCCACAAATTGTTTTTAGATTGACTTAAACGCAGCAACTCATTGTATAGAATACGAAATGACAGATAATACGGCTACCAAAACAGACTTACCTCAAACCATCACAAACTGGGATGACCCGGACCTTAATCTAAGTTCAGAGATTCTCCGTGGCATTTATGGCATCGGCTTCGACAAACCTAGTCCCATTCAGCGACAGGGAGTTCCTCAGATGTTGAGGACTAATAAGGAAGGGAAACGACGAGACCTGATCGCACAAGCCCAGTCCGGAACCGGCAAGACTGGTTGCTTCTCCGTGGGGACCATCGAAATTGTTGATACCACAAAGGCTTTCACCCAGGCCCTCATTCTGGCTCCTACACATGAGTTAGCTAACCAGATTAAGGATGTTGTCACTGAAATGGGTCAATATTGTAAGATTGTGGTCCAGCTCCTTGTAGGTGGCACATCGGTTGATCGTGACCGGGAGCGTCTTGACACGAATCCACCACATATCATCGTTGGGACTCCGGGTCGTGTCCATGACATGATCAGGCGCAAATACCTCAAAACAGGAGGTATTAACTGCTTGGTCCTTGATGAGGCCGATGAGATGTTGTCGGCTGGCTTTAAGGATCAAATCTACAAGATCTTTCAATATATGCCCAACGAACTCCAAATCTGCCTCTTCAGTGCTACAGTCCCCCTTGAACTTGAAGAGTTAACGAAAAAGTTTATGATAAACCCTGCCAAGATTCTCGTTAAGGCTCAACAGCTTACTCTACAAGGTATTGCACAATACTTCGTGAGACTCGATAGCGACGAGCAGAAGTATGCCACAATTAAAGACTTGTTCGCATCACTAAGTATCTCGCAGGCAATCATCTACTGCAACAGCACACGGCGTGTGGATGACCTTCAGGAGGCAATGGAAGCTGATAACTTTCCCGTGAAAAAGATCCATGGAAAGATGGATGAAAGCGAGCGCAAGGCGACGCATAAGGAGTTCAAACAAGGTGGTTGTCGTGTGCTCATCACCTCAGACTTGTTTGCCAGAGGGATCGATGTCCAGCAGGTCAGCATCGTCATCAACTTCGATGTTCCAAAGAGTGAGCATACTTACCTCCACCGTATTGGCCGATCTGGTCGTTGGGGTAGGAAGGGAATTGCGATCAACTTCGTGACTCGTCACGATGGTGCACGTCTCAAACATTTCGAGGAATACTATGAAACTCAAATTAATGAAATGCCATCAAACTATACCGAGCACCTCGGCCTCTAAATTCGTCAGTGGATGCCTCTTTATTTCTTCGATTGGTTTAACAACCAATGGAAGAGAATATCAAAGATAATTTCAAGCTCCCTATACATTTTTGTCCTGTCCAGCACAAACTCTCCACCAACCTCTACGACGATTTAGAACTCTTAAGCGTACATGACGATGTGTCTGGTACCCCGATATATCACTACGCATTTCGCCCCACTACCCAGTTTGGCAAGTTATGTACATCTCAATGGGCGGAGTCCTATACCACCGATCGGAATTTCCTCATGGAGTCACAGAAGTTTCATAAGCGATGCGACAATGTCGTCTGTAAACCTAAATTGGCGGAGAATGTGTGGAAAATGTGGAAAGGAGTTCGCGAAGAAGAAGGATTCCTCGAGAAATACCAATACCTGGAAGTGGAAAGGCTTGCATGGTTGAACAAATCCACTCTATTTCTCACCGTCCTCATGTTCTATGGGATGGTATCTCCCGTACTCAATCTACTCGCCCCGATTCTTCTTCTCATCATTCCATTCATCATTATACGAATCATGCGTATCCCTCTAACCATAGAAACCTATACATCAATCCTTAAACGCCAACTCCAGAATCATACCATTGGTCGAATGTTCATGGACTTCTCCTCAGTATCTCTGTCCCAGAAGGCCTACATAGGACTATGTTTCGGTATGTATATCTATAACATATACCAGAATGTTCTCTCCTGCATACGGTTCCACAAGAACACTAGTATTATAAACGGACACTTCTCAAATCTGAGAGAATACCTTAGTCATACAGCAACAGAGACAGGCAAAATACTGAAGATAACTGATGATCTTGAAACTTTTTCGAAGTTTAATCAGTATCTGAAATCGAATCTGGAGAGAATTGAGCGTGTCCGAGGGGACATTGATTCAATACCACAAGGGGGGTTCTCACTTAGGGGTCTCCCACATATAGGGAAAACCATGCAACAATTCTATAGACTCCACGAAGATAAGGAGCTGGAAGCCACACTATTCTTCTCCTTTGGCCTCAATGGTTACCTCGAAACGCTCGACGGGATCTACAACAACATAAAACAAGGAAGCATCCATCCTGCGAGGTTCATCGAGAGAAAGAAACCTCGCATGAAAATGACCGGCGCATATCACCCCGCAATAGAAGGAAAACCAGTTCCAAACGACGTCTCACTATCTAATAATATTATCATCACAGGACCCAATGCTGCCGGGAAAACCACCCTTCTCAAAAGCACAATCATCAATCTACTGATCTCACAACAAACAGGATACGGCTTCTATGAAAAAGCCGAGATAACACCATTTGACTATATTCATTGCTACCTCAACATCCCAGACACCTCTGCCAGGGACAGTCTCTTCCAAGCAGAGGCTCGCCGCTGTAAGGGAATTCTTGACATGATAGAAGCAGATAGGAACGCAAAACATTTCTGCATTTTCGACGAACTCTACTCCGGAACAAACCCATACGAAGCCATAGGGAGCGCATATTCATACCTCCGTTATGTGAGTAAGTTCTCCGGAGTCCGCTTCATGATCACAACCCACTTTGTTCGCCTCTGTAACCTCTTCAAAAAGATAAAGGGGACGACTAATAAACATATGGAGGCTTCACTTACCAACAAAGGCCCTGTCTACAGTTATAGATTAAGGTCCGGAATATCAGAGACGAAGGGTGGTGTCTCGGTTCTTAAAGGTTTGGAGTATCCTCGCGAAATTATAGAAGAAACACAACGGATTATCGAACTCATATAGCTCGTTTATCTTGGCGATTAAAAATATACCAGAGGTATAATGTGGAGCACCATTGTAGCTATAAGTTTAGGGGTCACTTCGTTTGCCGCGCTCGCACTCTTCTATTACTTTCGACAACGTATTGCCAGGGTAGAGCACAAAGTAGATGTTATGTTTCAATTAATACAAGAACACAACACAGCTCGCCAGTTTCCTCCCGCTATGACATACGGCTCACCACCACCTGAGAGAACTTCCGAACCTCAAAATGAACTCATCGAAATATCTGGTGACGAAGAAGATTCCGACAGCAGCAGTATAGTCTCCGATACTGAAGACCCATTGACGATCACTTCCGCCTCTCCCGGGGAAAATATACGAGCAATTGAGCTAAAGCTCAGCGGAGCAGAAGCATCATCAGCTCATAGCCACAACTCAGAGGATCTAGATGATCTTGATGAAATCAGTGATATAGAAGAAGACGGCGATGGAGAACAGGAGATCGTCTTCGAAGAGGGAGGAGAAGACGATGGTATCGATATGAATGAAGTTATTGAGGTGAAGACACCAGAAACAGGACCAGAAACGGCACCAGAAGAAGTTACCGATGGTATTGTCGAAGAAGTATCATTGGATAACATCGAAGAAGCAGACATTAAGACAGTAACACTCGCTCCAGAACCACCATCACTCGACTTACAGACACTTACCGTTAAGGAGCTGAAGAAACTCGCCGCTGACCGAAAGTTAAGCAACTATAAAAGCCTACGCCGACCCAAACTCATTGAGCTTCTAGAAAGCACAATCGGGGAATAATTTTATCTAGGACTATTATAGACAATGAGTTGGGGTACCTGCATAAAAGGAAGTAACAATATTCATTCAGGCTTTCCGGCCCTTATGAGCGATGGTCGTTTCTCTACCACTTGGAACGCAGCTTGCCAAAGGAATGAGAACCTCCAGAAACAAGTCGGTATCACCGATAATTACGACTACCGGCAATACTTGATGAAGCACGGGAACCAGATCAGAGAAGCTAACCAGATAGCAGCATGTGGTCAATGCTGTGGATGTCGCGACGACTTTAAACCACGACCACCTGTCAAATTTCCACATTATATATTCAAATCATGCTCCGACAAGACACGACCATACGGATATGAAGGCTCTAACCTTAAGAACCTATATTTATCAAGGGCGGCCCTCCAAAGTCGTCTTGTAGCCCCCATCATTACTCAAGCAGAAATGATACAGACCGGTGTTCGCAACTGGAACTAGATATGGAGAAACAAATCACCATATCTAGTCAAATAATATCTGGTTAATACAACAATGCCACCTAAGAAACTAAGGACCCTAAAACTATCTGGTACACAGAAGAGGCGTCAAAAAGGGCGTCAAGCACCACGACGACAGAATAGGACAAAGAAGAAGAAGACTATACCACAGAAGAAGAAGACTATGCCAAAGAAGAAGAAGACTATGCCAAAGAAGACTATACCTGTGAAGAAGAAGACTATACCTGTGAAGAAGACTATACCAGTGAAGAAGAAGACTATACCTGTGAAGAAGAAGACTATACCTGTGAAGAAGAAGACTATACCTGTGAAGAAGAAGACTATACCTGTGAAGAAGAAGACTATACCTGTGAAGAAGACTATACCAGTGAAGAAGACTATATCGGTATCACAGAAGACAACTCCACCAGTTGTGGCGACATCTTCACAGCCATCTCACCCCCAACCACTGAAGGATAATCCGGGGGTGAAGTTTCCCGTAATGAAAAAAGGATCCTTAGCAAACATCCAAAAACCCTTCGCTCGACTGAAATTGGCATTGTCCTCCCCTTAATGAGATTAAAAACAATGTCCCTGACATCTATAATGAAAATTTTAAGTATTGATGTCGGTATGAAGTATCTAGCCTACTGCCTCTTTGACCGCAAAGAGGATCAGACATTCTGTGTGTCATCCTGGGGAATTCTTAACTTATGTGGGCAGGTGAGACATACATGCTCAGGCAAACTGAGCAACGATAAGCCCTGTGGTAAGACAGGCAAATTACATAAGGATGGCAAATACTTTTGTAAAATTCATGCAAAACAGGCTAACTATAAGATACCGGCGAATAATCTCACACCTAAACGATTGGGTCGTCAACGCGTTAAGGGACTCAAAGCTATATGTGAAGAAATGGAGATCCCCCTTCCTAAGAAGATTCGAAAGGGGGATTGTTTAGAGTTGATAAATAAGGAACTCGCGGAGAGCTATCTAGAATTTGTCCCGCACGTTGATACCCGCAATATTTCGATTGTAGAATTTGGCTACCAAATAAAGAAAGAATTTGATGCCCTTCTAGGAGACATAACCATTGACCGTGTCCTCGTGGAAAATCAGGTAGGCCCTCTCGCCTTGCGGATGAAGGTAATTCAGGGTATGATAACTCAGCATTTCATTGAAAGAGGATGCGCATGTATACTGGCAATCTCTCCAGCTAACAAATTAAAAGGAGTTTTAGGAGCAAACAAAAAGACAACTTATGCACAACGAAAGAAAATAGGGGTGTTGGAAACACGACGATTGATTGTGGAACATATTACCATGCATGAGTGGGCGGATATATTCAACGCACACAAAAAGAAAGATGATTTAGCCGATGCATTTTTACAGGGGATATGGTACTTGCGCAATAATGGCCTGGTATCGGGACTATGAAGAAGTGTCTCTGCGTCTTACTTAGAATTATAAGTTCTTGCTAGATCATAATGACTTCGAATGTCGTCCCAGAGGTAATTGACATAGGTAGCACTAGATCCGTTTCCCCGCGACTCAGTGTGGTGGGAAATGGTACCGCGGGTACCATTAAGTTGACAAATCTACCGCCACCCACATCATCGTCTACATCAGGTGGCAACAAGTCAGTAAATTTCGGTCCAGGGGTGGATCTACTTATGAACCAAAACCGTGCTCGCTCAGGATCACCGAAGCCGGATATCCATCTTTCGGATCTTAAGAGTATAAGAGCTTTCGAGGCACCAAAGGGACCTACTTCCACACAGGCGCGGAATGTAGCAGCCAATATTGCTCCCCCGGGTGCTAGGGCTGGGGGTGTGCTACCTACGACTATTCCTACTGCCGATAAGAAGATTAAGATCTCCGTTACAGAATCAGGTACCTTCAACCCCCCTAAGGTTGGTGAGGCTAGTGGCACGGCAGGCCAGAAGGGTTCAACATGGGACGGGTTCAAGAAATTTAATGAGATCCCTGTTAATCCGGCGGCAGCTCCTCCTCCGAAACCGGTACTAGCGCCAGAGGAAGAGCTTAAGCAAAAACTTACTATTCTGAGAAAACTCGAAGGATTAGAGAAAAAGGGGATCAGACTGACGAAGAAGTATACAATGGAGAGCAGCTTGGCAGAGATAAAGAGCGAGTATGAGACTATTAGATGTGAGAAAGAACGGTCTAATTCAGTGAAGTTCCAAGGGAAGATGATGATGGCCTGTGTGTCGGCGATCGAGTATATGAATGGTAAGTTCGACCCATTTGATATAAAACTCGACGGTTGGGGTGAATCGATAAACGAGAATCTTAATGATTACGACGAGGTGTTTGCCGAGCTCCATGAGAAATATGGCGGGAAGGCCAAGATGTCACCAGAAATCAAACTCATATTTATGCTTGGAGGAAGCGCTGCCATGATTCACATGACGAACACGATGTTCAAGTCCTCGATGCCGGGTATGGATGATATCATGCGACAGAATCCTGAGCTCATGCAGCAGTTCACACAAGCGGCTGCGAACAGCATGGGAGCCAGCAATCCTGGGTTCGGTAACTTCATGGCAAACGTATCGCGAGGCGGTATGGCACCGCCAATGGGATCCCCACCGGGACCACCTGATTATATGAGACAAAGGCCACCAGCCGCCCCGAATAGCCACCCCACCCGACCGGACGTGGGAATGGCTCGTGGTCAACCCCAGTTTAATGATGCCGTGAATATGCAGAGAAGTGAAGCTTCAATTGAACAGAATAGAAAAATAAAGCGGCGGCCTGAAATGAAGGGTCCGAGTGATATTACTGACATCTTATCCGGGTTAAAGACAAAGAAGGTGAACATCAGAGATAATGCCGCAGCCAGCACAATTAGTGTGGAGGACGTCGAAGAACTCAATAAGCGGGGACCAGGGATACAGAAGCGGTCAAAACGTCGTCCTCGTTCCGAGCGCAATACAGTAAGCCTGGATCTCATCTAAAATAATCCCATTATATAGTAACATATAATGGCATCTCTAGCAACAACAGAAGGACAGAAACAAGGTACTACTTGGAAGCGTGAAGAAGGTGGTCGCCTACAGAGAGAACCCGAGGCTGCGCGAGTCATCCAGCGACTCGCACGGCGTCGGCGCGTGAAAAGAGGTCTGGCATGGGATGAGATCCGAAATGCTGTTTGTAGTGTTAACCCAGAGGAAACGTATTTCGACGAACTTGAGAGCAATCGGGTGTCAAACCATGATGGTCTAAAAAAAGAAGGCGGAAAGGAACAGGTGTCAGGGTTAGAGCAACTCCTATATACAGATCCGATGGTCGTCCTGCCCGAAAATATGGAACTTCTCACAGGTAATCCTCGGTTTCTTCGTGGCGCAACAAGTTGGATGACACCGACCATGGCCAGAGATAACAGTGGGGTGGTTAAAGTTCGGTTCAGGAAAAATACAGTCCAATCTCCTTTATTCCGTATGTCTAGAAAAGCTGATGTTCCAACTTTCTCCAAAGAGTTTCGGTTCTTGGTAATCCTCTATGGTCCATCTGGTAGTGGGAAAAGCCAATTACTCCTGGGAACAGATGTTCTTAAGAAAAGTAGCGGTGCCAGTAGTCAAAGCTTCTCTTGTGGTAGTATTAGCTCTACCAGTAGGCTGTGGAAATTATGCTCAAAAATTAATGGTACCGCGGCTGGACAACCATGGTTGCATATTGGCACAGACAACGCACTTACTGGGGTGGAGACAGGTTGTTGGTATAGAGCTATAGAAGAGGCAGGGAAGTATGATGATTTAAGGTTTGGAGGAGACAAGAAGGAGGAAGCATATCATCAGACCGCGGCTGCTCAGCGCGTTTACGCCGAGAACATGTCTAAATTGGCGACCGGAGTGGATATTGAGGACGAGGAGGGGCTGAGAGAATACCATAAGAAAACATCGAGTCTCCACACAAAGATGCGCACTGAGGTTCAGGGCTTTCGAGACCTAGCTTTAGATGCTGCTGTTTTCACCGGTAAAAATATAGTATATGAGACCACTGGGGCCAAGAAAGAGACATTCGCGCGGGTTCTTCGGTCGGTCTATGAAACAAGCAACTGTGGGAATAAGTACAATTATATTGTCCTTCTAGTGACGACCCTTACTGAGGGTTCTACATTGGTTGATAGAGTGCTAACGCGATCCGTTACGAACATTAGAGAGCAGCTTTCAACACAAGATCAACTACTGCCAACCACATCGCCTAACCCTTACTCCCCTGATTTTCTTACCACGGCCGACAACATATTCAAATTCTCACAAGACCTTATTGGACAATGCTCAAGGAAGGAGACAGTTTCCACCGCACAGGGGAGGGAACAAACTAAATTCTCAGGGAATTGTCCCGGATTCGGCCCGGACATGCTCTATATCTTTGATAGCAAGTCGGAGCTACCTATCGAGGTCCCTCTAAGCGAACGATCTCTATATCTATACGATCATAACACAACCGGCAAATCAAGTCTCAGGGGCGACAGCCGAAGAAGAGCGATTATCCGGAAAGGTCTTCACAAGACTGTATTAGAGGATAGGTTGGAAACGGTGAGAGCTTCAACCAGACTAGCATACCGTCTGGGTACCAGAGTCATATGGCGCGAGACGGGACGCGGCACTGTTGAAGGGCCTCCTCGACCGTTGGACGATGATCAGGTTGGTGATGGACCCGATTTTCTTATTCCGGTCAAATTAGACGGCAATAACAGCATATTCCTAGTACCAAGCAAGGAGCTTGAGCCGCTATTTGCGGGACCAGAACGCGGGGATTTGCTGGGCGACGATTGGATGCCTGAACAAAGTGAAAATAAGGGTGGAAGCGAGAAAATCCCGAAATTTGGCGGCGGTTTTTGGAAAAGAGTCAGACGAATGAAAAAGGCAACCAGAAAGAAGAAAAAGAAGAAATTCCCTACTAGAAAAACACGAAAGCTGCGTCACTATAAACAGACCTAGGTATGATTAGTTTCCGTAATGGTTTCCCGGCAAGTGAATCCATTATATTGATGATATGAAACCTCTGAGCCTCCATATCACCTCGCCTTATAAAACGCGTCTCTATACAATTCTCCGCTCCAAAACTGGAATGGACATAAAATGTTACCTTGTCAATACATTCTTCCATATAGTAGATAAAGATTTTGATATTTCCAATAAATTATGGGCTAATAATGTAGATGGTGTTGGGTTATCTAATATATGAAGCGGTTGATGTTGCGTATACAGTAACCACTCTTGGGTACAGAGGTGTACGGGGTATATACTACTGGGCAAGTGGTCAGGATTATCCGGAAGTTGTCCTAGAGAGGGAAGAACATGAGGATGTCGTGAAACTTAAGGAGCGCGTCGAGAAACTCGAGGCTCTTCTGAAAAAAAAGATTGACGAGGAGGTTGTTCATGATGAGAATACAAAAAACTGACTAAGGACTAACGGCGAGCTTTCCTGCGACGATGTTTCTTTGGTGCCTTTTTTAATGTTCTCGACCGTCTTCTCTTCCTTCTCCTCCGTGTTCGCCGGGAGCCCCCAACTCTTACCCCCGTTGTCTTTGTAGCACTGGGTGGTGATAAAGCGCTCAAGGGCGTGATTGCATTGTACAGGCGTCTGGCTATCGCAAGACCGGGAGAGATGGTGGTTGCCAACTGACGCATCGTCCAAGCTAATGTGTCGTCGTACACAATAGCTGATCCTTTGGCCTTCGTGATTATGCTCTCTATAGAGGGAATGGGGTATCGTAGGATCGTGGCTAGTTTGGCCATAGATGATTGCCATCCCTGGAATTCACTCAGCTTTCCTGCTGACATGTTGTTACGGACTGCCCATAGGGCCCGCTCTCTGGTCAAACCATTATTGAGCATGGTACTCATCGTTGCGTGGAGAGCGACAGGCATTGATCGACCAAAGGTAATTATCTCGGGGAACCCTGTCACAATTGCCCCACGACCACCAACAACAGGGAAGACACCATAATGGGTTATGATCTGGAAGTATTTCAGAATATGGTATATGCGCCATGCTGTCTCTCGGAGACCGGTACTCGCAGAGGTATTCTGCCTAGGCAACGACTCGGCATACTTTAGCATAGCTGTCTCGCTAATTGGTTTTACTTTTCCCCCTTTGACTGGGAACATCTTCGCTATCATACTTGGAAGGACGGTTGGTTCATCTACTTTGAGCACCCAGGGCTTCGGTGTAAGAGCCTTCTTGGCCTGATTAGCGTGATATTTACAATGTTTGAAGACTCCCCCCGATATTAATCCCATCCCTTTTCCAGCCATCGACGCTGCTGTGGATGCGGCGGCAGCCGACCTCTTCATTGCGTCACCTAATGTCCCATGAATAGTGTTTTTTTCCGAAACAGGGGACAGACTTGTTGCTACATTTGCCATTAGTTGTATTAAGCTTAGATATTTATGCATGCTCTGCTTTATAATAAAGATAAGTCACAAGTATTGGGGTTAGGATATCAAGCCACAGGATTAGTCCAGCATTATTTTCACTCAAATTTCCTTCCACCAAGGCCCCGTAGACATGGTTGAGCCCCGCTAGTCCCGAAAATATTGCGAATACGAAGATTATCCCCATATCTAGTTTAGTAAAGGGATGGATAGCTACGGCTGCAAGAAGAGCTCCTATACCAACGGCAATATCATAGAAGGCAACCTCTCTTTGAAACGGACTGGGTTTCCATCCTATACTCGATGCTGCAATTTCAGGCGAAAGGAGATGGAATGTTCCGCCCCATAAGTAGATGACGCCTACAAGCCAAAATAAGGTATATCGAAGCAAAGATCGCCAGAATTGTTTCTTGTTGCCGAATAAAGGGAACGTTACTATCAAACCGATGATGCTTAGCAGGGGTATGTGTGTGAGAACGAACTTGATTATGTCATCAATCATATATACTGACCGTATATATAATTATTTGTTTATAGCTTCCTGTTGATAGGTAACGTATGCAAGGTAAGTGAAACCAGCTGCCCCGAGAATAGTGCCTAAAACCGAATACCATCCATGTGGCACCGTCAATGCGACGCAAATTTGATTGGGCACTCTCAAAAGCAACATCATCGTCAAGGAAACGGCGAGTATCGCGGAGAAAGGTTTCCCGTGACGCACAGCATCTATTTGCGCATATGTGCCATATATTGCGAAAAATAAGGCGACAACGTGGAGATATCCTGTATAACGCATCATCATTTTAGAACAACGCATTGTATAGTATACTACGAATATAATTGGCTTCTAAAGGACTCGAGCATACGCACATGTTGTCTCTTACGCTCACGCTTCTTCATCTTTTCGAGTACAGCTATGGCACTTCTCATTTCTTCGGGTGTCACGCGTCCATCGTCGTCTTTATCAAGGGCCTCTTCATACCTACGCAAGTGATGCGGTATAACACAATAAGGGCTGTCCTCATTGAAGAAGTGGTCGGTCAAGAACATAAAAGCAGCGGTCATACCAATCGCCAATAGAACATCCCGGGTTCCCATCCAGATAATAGCAAATATTAACATCTGGCGAGCCACCGTATTCTGTAGATATTGCTCCTGGGATTTGCTCAGCTTTATAGTAATATATTTTGACCCGATATTCAACATAATCATCACTAGACCAGCAAAGAACTTACTGTTATTCAAACTATGAAGCCCCCTGCCTATTGTACTCCCCATATTACCTACGAATGTAGTCATATTCTTAACATCTAGAGATATTTTTTTCTAGAGCGCTCCCATGAGGATTCAAGCCTATCTCGATAAGGTTTTGACGTTCTACGGAGGTACTTGTTGGCCCGGTTGTACTGATATCTTAACCAGCGTGGAGAGAACCCCTCGGTAGTACGTCGGTGATAGGATGCCAGGCATATCAATATAATGCTACAGCTGGCTATTAATATAAAAGTCCGAAGATTACTCTCCATAATATATACTGGATCTAGAAATAATTTGAAAAAGCCTCCTTCTCGCTGGTCTGTGTATGAGGCTTCTCCAAACCCGGAAGTGTCTCCTCCTCCGCCTCCCGTCCCCGCAGAAGAGCACCCTTCCTCAACTGTTCATCTATTGCAATCTGTGAAGTTCCCGATACCGTAACCCGACAGAGTCCATCGTGACATTTTCCCGTTGGACCACAATCCTCGTCCTCTTTACAAGTACGCTTTGCCGTCACCTTCTTTCCTTTCTTTCCTCCCCCATTATTTTTCATCCCCTCATGTGTCGATTCGATAAGTACGATTAATATGCCGGCCGCCAGAATCCCGGCCCCGATCCCAAAAGATGATGCCACTACTCCTACAAGAACGACTCCGGCTGCTTTGCCTAAAGTCGTGCCGACGGCCTCCACCAAGGCGTGAGGTCTACTGTATAACAGTGCCAATAATAGTGCTGCTAGCGTTAACTGTACGTATAGCTCCATTTGTATATACAATTACAGGATAAAAATTTTAGGATCAGTGCCCAAAATAATATATAGTTTGAATATAAGTATGTCTATAGGCCACCCCTTAGGTTATGCCCAATTTGATTCAGAAGATATTGGTCCACCTCCAAAGCGTGGGACCGGGACACGCCGAAGGAAAGTTAAGAGTAGCATTAAGAGTAAGCAGGCGCGCCGCTTCCTAAACGCATTGCCGGGTTTCTCGACAGATAAAACAGAAGAAGATGAAGACAACAATTTAGCCGACTTCCATCCTACTACAGCACCACCCGCCGCCGCTACTGCTGCTCCTTTACCGGATCCCGCGAAGAATGTACCGGGATACGGGCCTCAACATAACGACGAAGAACGAGATGGTGGTATATCGCCGCAAGCATATTCTCAATTAGATAGCTCAGCTAGTATTCGGAACTATTATAACCAATACTTGCCATACTATACGCAAGCAGCCAATACTTCAGCGAGTGTCCATGGGAGTGGTGATGAGCTCATGACAAAGTTGAACTATATGATTACTCTTCTTGAAGGACAGAAGGACGAGAAGACGGATAGTGTGACCGAAGAACTAGTCCTTTATACATTTTTAGGGGTATTCGTGATTTTCATTGTTGACTCCTTCGCAAGGGCTGGAAAATACACCCGCTAATTTAGAAGAAATACATTTGAAGACAAGAACGGTCTGTATATGAAATTATACAAATAGTATGCCATAGGAGACTCCCACAGAGAGCTACATCGCCTCATTACATTCTTGAGAATATGTCCATTGTTGGAGATGTTCTCGATAACCACATAAATATACGACATTTCCCTCGAAGCTAGGACTAAGGCATTCGAAAAACATTCTACCAGTAGCTCTTGATATCCAGGTGAGAAGCATGAGGCAATTGCCTCAAGACTTCTACCTCCACTATAGGTGGTGTGGGGGTCACGGAAGACATAACAACCAACCACCTCATTCGCATCCATGATGAGAGTAATGAGCAATAGTCGCGATTCTACTAACTGTTTCAAGTTGCTCATGCTGGGAAAAGCAGAACAAGGGAAATTATCTCGGATAATACGGACATAGTGGGCAAATAACTCAAAGTTCCCTCCATTCACCAAATGACAGGAAATATTATTAGGAATCATGAAGTTTGGCTTATTCAAATACTTCGTTGGGAAACAATAGGCCATATAGGCTGTAAGGGGGACCATAAAGTTGACTGTGCCTTCCCTCTTAAATAGAAACACATCTCGTGAGTTCTTCATCCGACTGTTCCGGTAGTGGGAGTATATGACTCTTGGAGCCACTCCCTTCTTTCGCTGAGATTTGTGAACACATAGATAGTCCACATATGATACTGATAAAGGTTTATCGTAAAGTAGCATGTCTATGGGTCTGGAGGTCATGGCACCTATGAGACGGCGCGTAGTATCCAGGCCATTTACACCTTTGTCTGCTAGGATCTGTGAATCGAAAAGGAGGGATATCCATACAGGGGCCGCATGACCTTTAAGGTAGTCGAAAACCGCCTTGCGCGTAGGCGAGTATTGTTCACGCTTGTGAGGCATAAAATGCCCATTGATTAGGTGATAGAATAGTTCCTTTTTTTCGGCTGACAACTCTCCAAACTGGCAATGATTGACTGTTGTGTCGTAGAACTTGGTCATTGGTGGCTGTGCATGCTGGACAAGACCATAGGGGTATATCCATGCCCAGAGATTGTAGATATGGAATACTGGCTGTTGAGACCAGAAACGAAAACGGAATCTGATGTAGAGCCAGCACGATACTAAAAGAATCAAAAGCGTCAATCCAAGGTATACCAACATTGAACTGCAACAACATTATGGATGAATTCTTACAACGTAAATGTGATTTATATCTAATAGTAGACTATATGGGTCTGAATTTTGCTGACCAATATAGCATATTGCATTTCTCTGTGGGTTCAGTTGCATACTTCTGGAACATCCCCCTTTTAATTGCACTAATCGGTCATACTATATTCGAGCTTGGAGAGAATACGAAAACTGGTATAACATTCATAAACAAACATTTCATTCGCTCGGGGGTCTTCCGTTGGCCAGGGGGCAAAAATTATGCCGACTCCTATCTCAACATCTTTGGAGACACTGTCTTCTTCGTTATTGGATGGTGCGTTTCTGCTTTTCTAGATGTGATAGGGACCCAGAGACAATGGTATATAGCTAACCCGAAAACGTAAATATACATTTTTACTCCGGTTTATAGAGGATATATAAGTACTGGTACTCGTATTGGACTGGCAACAAGTCGATCTTTCCGAGCATTACAAAACCAATGTCCTTCGCAAGAGATAGAATGTCTCTTTGGCTCTCCATATAGAACGTATGTGTATGCTGCCTAATCTTTCCCGTGGCATCATCATTGAAAACTTCATCAAAGCTAGCCCTATTATCCGCCCAGTCCTTCGACCAAGAGAAGTTTGCCTTATATTGAAAATCTTTAAACTTTACCAGGGAGTTGGTTATCCTCTTTTTTGCGTATTTCTGGGGCGAGACCATTGTCAGCGGGTTAGCACTATTTATTATCGGGTCGAACATATCCCTATTCACCAGATGCAGAACTAGATACCCACCTGGAAGCAACCAGTCATAACAGTTTTGAAAAAACTGCTGCTTCTTTTCAATATAGTAAATTGTGAAGTAGAGGCACAATATATGCGAGAAAGTAGCGGCAGGAAACAACATGAAGTTAAGAGCGCTTCCAACCTTAAATGTTGCGTGCGGGTACTTCGCTGTGGATATATTGACCATGGCTGGTGATAGGTCCAAGCCGATCGCATTATACCCTTTCCCACGAAGGAGCCCCACGTGATGCCCAGTCCCCGAACCGACATCTAATATGAAACTTGCTTGTGTTGGCCTAGTCGTATTGATGATCTTCCCGATTTCATACTCATTCTTAACTTCATCATGGACAAGATCGTCATAAACTCTACTGTAGAATCCATCATATAAATTATCGTTTCTCATCGAAACAAACTTCTTCTCTTGAATGAAGCCCTCGCGAACAGCTCTGCATTTTCCTTTCGTTCCTGAGACAAGTAGCACTAGAATAAGGAGGACGAGAGCTTTCAACCATGGAGACGACTTGTTGAATCGTTTCACGACCTTATTAATACTCCTACTTATGGACTTCAACATCTATATGTAGTATGCGTACATTTTTTATGTTCATGCTATTTAATGGACCCAACAGCCATAAATGATAGGCGAACTCCGAAGGAATTCTCTGGCATGACCTTCTCAAAATTTAAGAAGTCTGAGGCGAAAAAAGAGTTACTAAAGAGCCTCCTTTCCGGGAGAATCGAACCAGCTTGTTACTGGGCGGCTGAATTCATATGTGCGGGTCATCTGGCAAATCTCTGGGAGTGTATATTGTTGTGCTGCGGAAGAGATATTCATCTAGCAAATCCGGCCCTCCCGCTTTATCTCTCCATCCGTGCGGAGAAATTTAAAGAAGTAGTCGCAAACGGTTATACTGGCAATGAGTTGAAATTGCGGGATAGTCCAAAGATCAGAACACTTTTTGCCGAGATAATGGCCGTACTCTGCCAATCCAGAAAAAAACACAGTTTCACAACAGTCAAACTAGAAAATGGGTCTTTAGATAGCACCGGGATAGCGGGTCTATGTAAAGCAAAAGACATCTCTTATGGACAAGCTGTCTTCCAAAAGGAGGATCCTAAAGAATTCTTTATCGCCATTAATGAACTTGCGTTTCAGCTCTCCCAACATTCCCGGAATGGGACCAGAGCCTGCTATTGGATAGAATGGATATTGGAGTATGAGGCAGCATGTAAAAAAAAGCATAACATTCGTTTCGTTTGCGAGCGACGCCCCCACATTCCAGTACCATCAAAACAACAGAAGAATATCATCTGGATTGTATGGGACATCATACTATATGAATCCTCACAGAGAGGTCAGACCCACAGGAAGATTATAGATTCTCTGCTATCCCTCTACTGTCTGCGATTCACTCCAGGGGTGCGTCGCAAGAGACGGTTTCTACTGTATTTTGCGGTAGCGGTTGTTAGTGACCCATTCGATGTTAATCTCCCACTCTTTAATGACCAGACACCCATAGATAAGGCGCGCGACAATATCAACTTAATCTATGCACAGGTCAAGAAGAATGAAGTTAGTCCCAATATGTCATATTTATTTAATAGTGGTGTGGATGATGGGAGAAATCTGGAGAGAAGTATCGCAAAAATGGAGAAGATGTCCAGTATCGGCCCCTTTATACCAAGGAAGCTATGACGGTCACACTAAAGAACTTAAATATACCGGAATATGCTCACCATATAATGACATCCTATGTAGCAGCAGCAGAAGCTCAAACTGTCCCACAAGAGGACACCCCGGCGACATCAGCAGAAACGGAGGCACCACGTACTCAACAACATACGCCTGATAGAGGTTCGACCAATTGGCTTACAACGGCCCCAATCACAAGCGAAAATGTAGCCCTCAATGTGATTGTAGGATTCATTGGTGTCGCTCAGAAAAGAGGGGCATTTTCTTTAGAGGAGGCAGCCCGCCTCCATCAATGCGTTAAGATGTTCCAGAGGGGGAATCGATCCTCCTAGGCCAGAGCAAGTTACATAGACGCCCTTTCATCACATTTTCTATTCTGATGGAGTATATGGTCCAGTATACAACTGTGTAAACGCTCAATGGGCGAGCGTTGGATTGTGTCACCGATACAGGTGTAAGCCGATCAGCCAACTCTTTCGAAAATGAACATGATCCATTATCGGTTATCTTACCCAAATGTGTACCCCCTGGTAGCTCAATTCTTTTTTCCTTCTCTACCTTTATACTAGCACGTCCCTCCCTAGGATAAGAACAGTCGCCCGTATATACTTTTACCATATTCTTGCAAAGTCGGTAATAAAGCACTAGAGGACTTTTAGTAAAACGTTCCCTGAGACTTGCCAATATGCCCCGTGCCGCCTTATCCAACACAACATACCCTTCACGATTATTGTAATACCAAATATTTAGAAGGACCTCTGAGGGCAGCGCATTCATTATTATACAGGTACATATATAAATGGAGATGTGTCGTGTGTCCCTCTATCTTGCCTACGCAATGGCTATTTACTGTCTAGCTTCTGCCTACTACATCGTCCGGACCCGGAGCATTGGGACACCATTCAATGACTCACTAACTTCGAAGCAGATCGCGATTAAAGATAAGTCAGCTGCCTTGAGACGAAATATCTTCATGCAAGGGGTTGGGGGTGGTCTTCTTCTTATGATGGTAATGCGCCCTTTCGCTAACTGCACTTAAGAGTCTTGACAAATGTGGAATAGCGATAAAGCCTTCCTACCCTATAGTTTGAACTTTTTACCTAGATTATATTGAAAGCCGATCATCAGGGTTCCTATTAGAACCATAGTTATTCCAATCCAACCATAAATGTTGATCTTGGATCTTAAGAAAATCACACCTACAAGAGGAACTAAGAGCGCCGATAGAGCATCCCAATACACTTCGGCCTTCCCCATCGTCGTGTAGTTATAACTGTTAAGGAGAATGACTGTACAGATCCCATAAAGGAGCCAAGTTACTATCGGGAAGATAGGGACATCAAATGCTTTTGGGAGGAGGCCATCAGGTAGTACATCATTCACAGAAAGAACATCTTTCCCCGATTTGTGATACCGGTGATAAAGCTGGAGTATGTATTGACCAAGCGCCTCGGTCAGAGTAACCGCAACTATTAGTGCAGTAAGGCGCAATGTGTCATTCATCTTTATTGCTTTGGTAAGAACTATTCCCACCACAGTGAAGACAATCATGGCTCCTACCATGATTG
>Ga0255055_10000321_pt1 | contig 37563 bp, 27 predicted proteins | sample JV7_2_27_MG_FD_188633 | JGI IMG/M metagenome (GOLD analysis project Ga0255055, IMG submission 188633) | Seawater microbial communities from Jervis Inlet, British Columbia, Canada - JV7_2_27 | ecosystem: Environmental > Aquatic > Marine > Inlet | place: Canada: British Columbia | collected... | reverse complement strand
ATCCTAAAAAAGGCCAATGTTATGATTCAGGATGGAAAACTGGAGGAAGCCGTTGAGTTCATAGGAAACCAGACCGGCTCTGGAGGCATTACCAATTTAGCGCTTTCCGAGCGCTACCACAATCTGTTAAAAATGACCAAACGCAAGCAGGAATTTATGAAGCATTGTATCACGCATTTGGATCTGCTGGGGCAGGCCAATCAAAAAATGAAAACATGCCAATTATTTGCAAAATGCCTGGCGGCTGATAAAAAGTTTACACCGGCCGCTGCAACCTTATTCAAAATAGGCGACTGGCTGAATGAATCCGGAAAGATCAAGGCAGCCATTGGAACATACAGCCGCCTTACCAAGGCATATCCGGACGATGCTCTGGTCCCCAAAGCCTATTTCCGTTCTGCGCAAATTTTCAACGATCGCCTCATGAAGCCCGACCAGGCCAAAAAAATATTAGAAGCCATAATGAATAAATTCCCAGACCATGAGATAATCCTCAAAGCAAGAGCCTATCTGGAACACCTTGGTTAATTAACTCTTCCAAAATCGAGAGAGGGTAAGTTGGGCACACAGCAACTAGATCGTTAGGCGTTGAGAGCTCTTTTGGCGATCTGGGCTTCACCCGATTGCGGATATCTGGAGCAGATGACGGTTAAACATTTTTTCCAGTTAGCGCGCAACCCTTTTTGGCGATAGCAGGTAGCAAGCTTTAATAAAGCTGTTGGAATTCCCGGCAGATCCGGCCTTTTTTTCATAAGCATCGATAAAATTTTGATGGATCGATCAAATTGAGCTACGGCAGAACAAACAGAACTGACGCGAAGATAGATTTCGGGGGAAAGCCGAGGCTGGGATGTATGTTGGGTGTATTCTTTATACACGTTAAAGGCGGACTCCTGGTTATGATTGTCACGACATAGAAGTAACAGCAACCTGCCGGTGGTTTCATGAAACCGCGGTTTTTGCGGATCGAGTTTTTCAATGTTAAACAAATGGGTCAGAGCGGTAACGTTTTGGGGATCTTTTGCAAGTACCTGTTGTAACTTCTGACAGCCGTTATCCAAATCAAGTTCGGCGATATATTTTTGGGCATGTTCCAGAAGCGGTGAAATCTCATCTATCGGCTCTTCCTTAATAATGTTTTCATTGGAAAACCCAATATATTTCCATACAATAAAACCTAACAGGGCACCGCCCAACAACCCGCCAAGGTGCGCAGCATAAGCCACCTGACTCACACCACCAAATAACATATAATACAACTCTTTGCCGATCCAAACCGGTAGCAGAACTATGGCCGGAACTTTTAAATAGTTGAAGTAAACTAAAAGATAATAGAAGACCTTGATCCTTTTTTTACCAAATAGAACTGTGAAGGCCCCCATTAGACCGGATATCGCCCCTGAAGCCCCCACCAAAGACACTGTGCTCTCCAGGTGGAGCAGCCAATACAATGTCACCGCAAAAATACCACCGATAAGATAAACGACCGCATAAAGCAGTCGACCGCATCCCAACTCCAGTGCGCACCCGACAATCCAAAGAAAAATCATATTGCCGATGAGATGATCGGCGCTTCCGTGAAGAAACATGTGGCTAACAAAAGTAATGGGAGCATGGTATGCTGGGCGGAAACTGTATGTATACGAAACGATCTCAGCCAATTGTTCCTCATAGCTTTGTCTTAAATCTCTCCATTCGGCATACTCCGAAGCTGCAGGGGTTATTATTTCGTGGCTGCGAAGTTTTTGCAGGAATTGGTAATCATTTTCCATTTTGAAATGATATTCAGCCAAAATCCTTTTACCCAGTTCTTCACTTGAAGCGTCAGTATCACCCTCCGGTTGAGATACTTCCAGATACGCCATGTACCTGGGCACTTCCATTTGCGCCAATCCGGACGTAAAATAATACAGTTCAGCTTCATAGCGGCGATCGTTATCACCGTATTGAAATATAAAATACACCAGACAATTGATAAGGATAAGTACAATTGTGATAATTGGCGGATTACGCCAGCTGATTTTTCCGGTAAGGGGTATGATCAACATATACTTTTATCTGCCACATTTGGGATTATAAAGCCAAACAAGGGGGCATTTGCTAATTTATCCGATTAATATCTTTGCCCATATTATATCAGATATTTACCCAAATTGTCATGAAACTTTCGTAAATTAATCCAGGGATGGGAGCAATACTAGAAGCTATCTCAAAAATGCAGATTGCGCTCAAGTACCTCGCCAGAATTCAGCGGGATTTCACATCTTGATTTTCTAGAGAGATTAATGTCTTCAACACGGCGCCGGAGGCGTCATGTGTAACCTATGAAATAGCAAAGCATTCACGGCAGTATGTGAGCAGAAAGAACAGGGCTGGGGGGAATCACGCCAAGCCCTAATTTATGAGTCTCAAAGAAGCAGTTTTTATCCTAAAAATGAGGAGTTTTTTTGATGCGAGAGTTGACAACTTTCATTCTTGGGAGCAGACGACAATAAAGATTTTATGCCCAGGCGACGCCAGAGAAACAGGCTGCGCATTTAAAGGGGGAACCGATTTTTGCAATGTCGCAGAAGTGGTTTCAAAAACCCAAGTTAGGCTCAAGGGCCAGGCGCCCCGCGGATTGAAAGCGGAGCGTACACGTCAGTACGTGAGCATTTGAATCCGCGGGACAACGCAGCTATTGAGCCTAAGATGGGGTTTTAAAACCACTTCTAGCGGTGGTTAATGGGTATGTACTCCTTCTCCTGTGGTCCAATGTAAATCTGACGCGGACGACTCAGTTTCCAGTTGGGATCATCCATACTCTCTTTCCACTGCGCAATCCATCCCGGCAGTCGGCCGATGGCAAACATCACCGTAAACATATTGGTGGGAATGCCGATGGCCCGTAAAACAATACCGCTGTAAAAGTCCACGTTTGGATAGAGATGGTGTTGAATAAAATAATCTTCTTTTAATGCCGCCGCTTCCAGCTCCTTGGCCAAATCAAGCAAGGGGTCATGGATATCCAGCTTGGCCAAAATTTTATCACACATTTTTTTCATTATTTTAGCACGGGGATCATAGGTTTTATAAACCCGATGGCCGAAACCCATCAACCGGAAAGGATCCTTTTTATCCTTGGCCTTTTCGAGATACGGTTTTATATTACCACCGGCCTCGGCAATGTCCGTGAGCATTTCGATAACCGCCTGGTTGGCCCCGCCATGCAAGGGTCCCCAGAGGGCCGCGATACCGGCTGAAATAGCCGCATACAGCGTAACCCGCGCACTGCCCACAATCCTCACGGCCGACGTGGAACAATTTTGCTCGTGATCCGCATGTAAAATAAAGAACACATTTAACGCTTTTACGACATCCTCATCGATTTCATAAGGCCTCACCGGTGAGGCAAACATCATATTTAAAAAATTCGCGCAGTACATGAGGTCGGGACGGGGATAAACCACCTTGTGCCCCCTGGTGATCTTGTAGGACATGGCAGCCATGGTTCGGATTTTTGAAAGCAGGCGCGTAACCGTAATGTTGATCTCCTCTTCCAGGGTCTGCAACTCCGGATAAAAGCTTCTCAATGCGTTGACCATCGAAGATAAAATTCCCATGGGGTGGGAAGTTCGGGGATAATTCTGATAAAAGAGCTGCATGTCCTCATGCACGAGGGAATGGTCGTTCAGCAGGACAGAAAACTGGTTGAGTTGCTTCTGGGTCGGCAGGACACCATTTATCAGAAGATAGGCCGTCTCTTTAAAGGTAGAGTGTTCTGCCAGCTGTTCAACCGGAATTCCGCGATAGCGCAGAATGCCTTTTTCGCCGTCCATGAAGGTTACGTTGCTTTTACAACTGCCTGTGTTAGCGTAGCCGGGATCAAGGGTGATAAACCCGGTATCCTGGCGCAGTTTGGAAATATCAATGGCCTTTTCCCCCTCAGAACCGACGACCACCGGCAAGCTATAGGTTTTATCACCGTATGTTAATTTTACAAACTCGGTCATATTTCATCCTTGTGATTCGAAGTTATGGTAATAACCGTGTCACGCCATGTGATATAATCAAGAGCAGGTTCCAATAATATGCCGCACTTTATCCCAACGGTCAAGGGATCAAAGGCGTATTTACAGACAGCAGCCGCTGTGCTAACTATATCAGGGGGCGGATTTCTCGCGGCTGGAAGCCGCTCCCACAGATCGATGATGAATATGTGGGAGCGGCTTCCAGCCGCGATCTAAATGAACTCATAAGGATATTATAAATAGTTAAAAAAGGGGCAGGGTATGTCGTTCAAAGAGAATCTTTTAAAAAAGATCGAAATCAATAAACTCGCAACTACGGTGCTGAATTCGATCGGGCCTCCTGGCGGTGAGCGCAAGATCGACAAGGAAGCCATGAAACGGCTCCTTGAAATGAGTCCCTTTAGATATCAACGCAAAAGGGATCTCGATCTTTTTATTCAAGAAGTCGACAGTGGCCGGGGAAAAATCCTGGTACTGGACAATGAATTGCCCGTTTACGATACCACCATCGAAGACGTCGCCATGCGCAAGAGTCCGTATATCAAAGAAATGGTAAGTATTCGCAATGCAATAAAAATCTTAAAGGACTCGGACGTCAAGATCAGCACGAAGGAAGACTCCCTCAAAATAATCCAGAAAGAATGTATCGATTTACTGGATCTTAGTTTTAACGATTCTGATATACAGGAAATTGAAGCGGATGGCGCCAAATCGCTTGAAAGAGAGTATACCGACGGCATCATTGAATGTTTAACCCTTTTTGCCGAATTGCTCAACTTTACTCCACCACCCAAAGTTTTCAAGATTCGTCATCATGAAATTATGGGTGGGTCTGAAATCAGAGAATCCGGGGAAGTCCTATACGGCCCGATAGTGGTGTACAGCCTGATTGAAAATGAACTCAAATTAATCGATGAACAAATCGGGAGTTTTGACAAGGGAAAAATAGAATATTTTCAGAGTATTGTCTCAGGCAACCCGGAAGCTTCCAAGGAGGGTGCAGAAGTTTTTGAATATCTGAGAAAAGCAGCAATAAGTGAAGCTTCCCGCCCCTAAAAAACAGGGCTTCACGGAAAAGAAGCTATGTGTTGATATAATATTACATCCCTAGTAGGTTATGCTACAGTTATATCGGTTAGCGGGTCTGATGTTGTTTAAACCTTTGTTGTTTGTGGGTCTATTGTGCACGTCCATCCCGAAAATTTTACCCCGTTTGTTTCCTGGATCCGGGGGTATCGGCTGCATCACCTGAGGGCGGATCTGTTTGCAGGGCTGACAGTATCGGTTGTGGCGGTACCCCAGTCCATGGCCTATGCCTTGATCGCAGGGTTGCCGGTGCAGTACGGGCTTTATGCATCCATCGTTCCTACAATAATTGGCTGTCTCTGGGGCAGCTCAGCCCAATTAATCACCGGCCCGACTACCGCCATCTCACTGGTCGTGTTCAGTTCATTGCAAGATCTGGCCCCATTGAGCAGTGCCACATACATACATATGGTTTTCTTTTTGGCGATGATCGTGGGGGTGATTCAAATCATTATGGGTGTTGCTCGGCTCGGTGCACTGCTTAATTTTGTATCCCATGCCGTGCTACTGGGATTTACCGCAGGAGCCGCCGTATTGATCGGGTTTAAGCAGATACCGGGACTCCTCGGGCTTAACATTGAAAAAAGCAGTATTTTTTTAGAATCTCTTTTTAGTATTTTCATACACTTCCACCAGACCCATTTGGCCACTTTCCTTTTAGGAGTAGTAACCGTTGTCGTCATTGTGGTAATGAAAAAAATTAAACCCACCTGGCCGGGAACACTTACCGCCATGATACTGGTAGGAATAATGGTTGCCATGTTAGACTTGGATACACGGGGTGTGGCCGTGGTAGGCGCAATACCTCGCAGCTTGCCGCCGTTTCAAAGTCCCGGCTATGGGGCTGTAGTGAAAATCGGTCAACTGGCTCCCGGCGCCCTGGCAATCGCCATTCTGGGTCTCGTTGAAGCCGTCTCCATTGCCAAAGCTATCGCCGGCCAGACCCATCAGAGGTTAAATGTAAACCAGGAATTCATTGGTCAGGGGCTTTCCAATATTGCAGCGTCCTTCTTCAGCGGTTACCCGGTCAGTGGCTCCTTCACTCGCTCAGCCGTCAATTTCCAATCCGGTGGTAAAACGCCCATGAGTGCCATTATTTCCGGTGCTACTGTAGCTTTGACGGTTGTACTTGCGGCACCGCTTGCGGCCAAGCTTCCGCTTTCCGCTCTGGCGGGTGTTTTAATTGTGGTTGCTTTTGATATGGTACGCAAAAATGATATCCTTCGTACGATTCGTGCCACTCGCAGCGATGCTGCCGTACTTGCAATCACATTTTTATCCACGCTGCTGCTGAATATAGAGTTCGCGGTTTACGTGGGCGTGCTTCTATCCATCGGTTTGCATCTGGCCAACACCTCACATCCCCGAATTTACTCGATGATCCCGGATCTTGGGACCGGAAAGATGAAAGGTTCCGCTTACGGCCAGACATGCTGCCAGATGGATATCGTGCAAATTGAAGGTTCAATTTTCTTCGGATCGGTGGCATATGTGCAGGAAGACCTCGAGCGGCGACTGCGACATCACCCTTATACGACCAATCTGCTGATTCGCATGCACCATGTCAACACGCTGGATGCCAGCGGGATCCATGTCCTCGAAATTCTACTCGAAGAAATACGTGATCGCGGCGGCGGACTCTATTTTTCCGGTATCAATCACCGGGTCTTTGAGGTAATCAAAAATTCGGGCTTTCTGAAAGAGGTCGTAGAAACCCATCTGCGGAGCACCACCGGTTCAGCAATCCGCCAGGCCATGAGGGATACCTTCTGCCCTATGGTTTGCGCCGCCTGCGAATACGCTGTATTTGTTGAGTGCCCTGAACTCAAGAAGGGAAACTGGGAAATTTTCGGCGAAGATGTTCGTCCCCGACAGTGCGTGCTGCAGCCGCTCGATGAACATGAGGAGCCTTAACCTTTCGGACACAAAACTTACAATTGGGAATCAGCATTATACGGATAGTAAAACCATGCTAAAAATTCTTGTTTACACGGACGGCAGGCCTGAAGCCGCCAAAGCTCTGCGCTTTGGCGCAGAATTAAAAAAACGACTGGCTGCTGAAATGGCGATCATTACGGTTCGTTCCAGCACCCATGCTACTGAAGATCCGACACCGATAGGTGTTGATTTTCCCCTGGATAATCGGCACGCCCTGTCTGCTGGACTACAACGCCTGATCGGAGCCGTTGACGTACTTACAGACGAAAACCTGTTTGATCCCCAACTCTCGATAAATATACGCGCCGTAGCGCATGGTCACTTATTTATCTGCACAACACCTGCGGGCGAACGAATAGCCTTTTATGAACGTTTCGGCCACTTTATCGAAGCGCTGAATCATGTTATCGAAGATCACAGATATGATTTGCTAATAATTTCCCCACCCCGTCGCAGCGTCTTGTGGCGATTTTTGTTAGGGGATACGACCAGAAAACTGGCGCTTGATCTGCACACATCGATTCTGGTGGTTCGCGGCGGAAATCCGAGCAGTCGCTATCTAGTGTGTGCGGACGGATCACTATCGGCACGACGGCAATTTCCCCTACTCAAAACGTTATTACCAACTATCAAGGGGCCGCTGGAGCTTATCTGGGCAAAACCGCCAAATGCCGGTGAGGAAAAAATCAGGGTCGCAGAAGAATGCTTACAACATGCAACAAACTGGCTGGAAAACTGTGATAAATACAATACCATCCGCAAGCTCGAAGGCGATAATCCCACCGAACTCATCCTTGGGGCGGCCGGCACTGAAACCGTAATTATGATGGGGGCAAGCCTGCGCCACGATATTTACAAACGGATGGTGGGTAGCCTGCCCATCCAGATTCTTTCAAGAACCGAATCCAGCATGATACTGGTCAAACTTCCTCCGGATGCCGATAAGGACTATTTCAAAGACCCCTTTTCCTGTTAACCCCTGTTATCCAGGGTAATATTTCCCAGATCGCGAAATATGACAAATACTGGGAAAATGAGCAATCAGTCATGGATTTCTCCAGCTTTAAATTGCCTGGGCATTGTCCGCAGATCTCTTATCCGGTCCTAATTTGTGATATCGGCCGGCAGACGTATAAGAAGCACGTTGTCTGCCCTTTTCCATTCAACCTCGGCCTCCAGCGCGTCCGACAGAAATTTAAGGTTTTCAGGCATCCACTGCTCTCCTAGTTTCAATTCTGCTGCGTCACTCTGCAATCTGATCAAGCCTCCCCCCTGGTCATTTTTTACCAGCTCTAATGCAATTGTCCCCGGATTATCAGCTGCACGGATAAGAATTTCCAGGCAAAGCCAAATCAGGTTCATCAAAAAAAAAGGCGAGGTAGTTACCTTAACCGGGGGGTCTGCAGCATTTAGCTTTAAACTTATGCGGTGAAGGTCTGCAAGGTGTTTTGCGAGAGAAAGTGACAGCCTGAGAAGATCATTTAAGTCCGTCGGACATATTATATTATCAATGCTATGGGCGAATTGGTTCATGTTTTTAAGAATAGTATCTGCCTTTAAAACCTGTTCGGTCAAGCCTTGGCCGAGCCGGCCAAGTCTATCGGTATTGATTTTCCGCCCTTGTTCAGCCATTGCACTGTAATCTTTCAACAGTCCGGCCTGCTCCTTGACAATGGCGATGCGGTTTTTCAATTCATGGGAAATCGAAGCCATAACTTTTCCAAAAAAACCTATTCCTATTTGATTATTGTTTTCAGGTATCTTCATTTCAATCTCGGTTTAGGGCGATGGAAGCATCGGTTTTTCGTCTTCTTGTCTTGGTCATCACGAATTGTCTATTTAGCCCCCTTGAAATTCCTGACTTCGGCAAAGGTTGCGGCCCTCATCGTTTTTCAAGCTTTTGCTTGTATCGATAGGCTTTTTCAATGGTTTTTGTGAGTTTGTCAATTCCAACAGGCTTTTGCAGATAGTCAAAAGCCCCCAGATCCCGGGCTTTCTTTTCCATTTCACGAGTCCCATGGGCCGTAAGCATGACCACCTGAACATCTGGATAGGTTTTTTTGACTTGTTCGAGAATGGTCAACCCATCGATGCCTGGCATATTAAAATCCAGAACCATGACATCGGGCAGTTTTTCCGCCAGCTTGGCCAGAGCTTCTTCGCCGTTAAGCGCAATCTCCGATCCCAGTTCTCGCATCCTGATCCGCTCGGCGAGCGTCTGCACAAATTCTTCCTCGTCATCCACCAACAATACCTTGATGTTTTTCATCTCATCTCTCTCCTTTACCGGCTTGGGGGGGGCGTCAATTACAAGGCAGGCTTCACATGGTATCAGTTTTCATGATATCTGACCCGGCCGGAGTTCAATACAGCCTTTTTGTTAGGATCGGTTTTTACCTTCAGCTTTCTTGGCCGCCCGGCGAACTCTCTCCAGCACCAATCGAATGCGCTCTTCATGAGCTAACTTGCGCTGGTGGGCACCGTCAATATTGGCCACCAATTGATCATCGTCACAGGGCTTGTCGAGGTGCTCAAAAGCACCCCGTTTTATTTCTTCAATGGCATTTTCGGGAGTTGCTTTTCCGGACAGCATGACAACTTCCACGACCGGTTTGATCTTTTTTATTTCATTCAATACTGAGAGGCCGTCCATTAAAGGCATAACCAGATCTAGCAGAACAATATCAACCTCGCCGTCACGAATCTTTTCCAATGCCTCAGGACCGCTGTAACAAGCTTCCGCCTGATAGCCCTTGATTTGTAGCCTCTCTGCAAGCACATCGGCGAACTCTTTCTCGTCGTCGACGACCAGCACACTTACTTTCATGATATTATTTCCTTTCGGTTTGAAGGGCTGTTGCTCTTATGAAGTTTTATTGATTCCGCCCGAGGTTTAATCTCAATCACGGTGTAGCTATCTATCGACATTGTCTATCACAGTCATCGCTAAAAGTCGAGTCAACGCCGTTTTCGCTGCGACTTTTCCTCAGCTTGTCCATCTCGTCAATCAAGCTATGAATATCTACGGGCTTGATCAGATAACTGGCTCCGGCACAATTTTTACACACCTGCCGATAAGTTTGCTCGGAGTGGTGGCCCGAAAGAAAAATGAATTGAGTTTCCGGGCATTCGGCTTTAATCTGATGCATCAGTTCAATACCACCGGTTACCGGCATTTTAATGTCCAGAACTGCTATATCGAAGCAACCGTCCTTTAGCAGCATCAGTGCTTCTTTGGCGGAAGCAGCCCACTGCGCCGGGATGCCGCGCAGATCAAGCCGCTCTGCTAAGGCAGTTATCAACTCAATCTCATCATCGACCAGCAGCACTCCCATGTTGCGAGCCCTCCCTGCTTTTGCTATTGACCGGAAGAGTGACGGTAAAACATGTCCCCTCAGCCACCCTGCTCTCCACGCTTATTCGGCCGCCAATTTCGCGTACCAGATGATGGGTGACGGCCAGTCCAAGACCTGTCCGGCCCTGGTCAACTTTGGAGGAAAAAAATGGTTCGAAAATAAATGGCAGGTCTTTTTGCGGTATACCACAACCGTTATCACAAATTTTTACAATTAAATTACTTTCAGATCCTTTTTCAATCTCGATGGTTAACTGCCCATTTTTTTCCATGGCATCAAAGCAATTGTTAATGATATTTATGAAGATCTGTTCCAGCGTACCCCAGTCGGCTTCAATGGCAGGAATGCCGTCGGCTGCATTCACACCGACATCAATCAGCTTGAGCTCGGCCTCTTTTTCGAGAAACCCGATCACCTCCTTGATGAGCGTATACAAATCCACCATCTCGTCGCCGATTTCTATTTTTGGCGAAAAGGTAAGCAACCGCCTTGTGATTTTGGATGCCCTTTGAACAGAATCAAGAATGGATTCCAATAAACCGATCAGCCTGGGGTCTTTTTCATACTCTTTCTTGAGTTCAAACAGGTCTTTGACAAGCCCGGCGGATTCGTTGATGATAGCCAACGGGTTGTTGATTTCATGAGACACGTTTGCTGCCAATCGCCCGATGGATGCCATTTTCTCACTATGACCAATTTGCTGTATAGATACCAATCTCTTTTGATCGGCCTGATATAATTTGCGCACCAGAACGGTCACCGTTCCCACTGTGACCAGCAAAATCATACACACGCTGACAGCTAGAAAAAAAATGAGATTTCGCCTGGTTCCGAGCCAGGATTTCATCAACGCCCGCTTTTCCTTGACGACCATCAAGATAAACGGCGTATTATCAATAAATCTGTAACCGATGAGCAGTGGTTCACCTGCGGCATTGCGACTTTTGATCACATTTGTAGATGATCGGTGTTCGGGAACAGGCAGCGGAGATGGGCTCAGCACCTTTCCATAGTAACGTGAATTGTTCTGCAGGATCCCCGCTGTATTAACGATGAAAGCATCTCCGTGGCCACCGAGGTGAAGACCGGATAGAAGCCTTTCAAACGGTTCTATGTTCATGCTTGTTCTGATGATTTGGAATGAACCGTCGGCTGACTTCTTTTTCACTGCGATGACCAGGTGCGGTTGTTGGCGAAACCCCAGGAAGACATCGCTCACATAGGCACCTTCTTTAACAACTCTCTCAAACCACAGCTGCCCGGAATAATCTTGTCCTTTCAGTGCGCGCGGGCCAGCGTACTGGTTTTGTAGTCCCGACGCATCAATGATACCGATGTCCTCAAAACCACCGCCGAAACTCTCCTGAAGCGCTGTAAGCAATTCCACAATCCTTTCCTGGTTCCATCGTTCGCCGACCGATAAGCTGGCAGCGAAGAAATGCAGCGCCGATTTACGCTCGCCCAGCAAAATAGCAAAGCTTCGGTAGGTATTTGAGACCGCCCGTGAGGTGCGCAGAATGTACTCGGTTTCGATAGACTTTTCGGTAGCCTTGTAATCGGCTATGGTGATGGTGATCAGCGGCAGTAAGGCCACCATGCTCGTCAGCGCAACAACAGTCACCCATATCAACCGGTAGTTAAGCTGCCGCAGCAGCGAATCGCCTGTTTCAGCCGCGGGTTTGCCTTTGAAAAAATCCAGATTTGTTATTTCTTTCAAACTCTGCCTAAATTTCATGTTTGTCCTCTGGATCGGCTGATTCGCACCCCGCCTTTAATTTATCATGCTTTTATCAGATCCTTTTGTAGACTTCCGCCGCAGGTTTTTTAGCGACCGAATACCCCGGTTAAAGTCGCGAGAATTTATTGTATCCCGTAAAAAAAATACAAGATCGTGAGTTCCACCATCAGAAAAATTGCCGTCATGATAATACCCGCTTTGGTATAATCAACCGTACGATATCCGCCGGGTCTCATTACGAGAGCATTTACCTGGTGGGTCGGCAAAACGAATGTGTTGGAAGCCGATAATCCGACCACGAGTGCCGCCATGCGGGGGTCTCCGCCGGCGATGACTGCCATGTTCATGCAAAGCGGAACCAGCAATACGGTTGCCCCCACGTTGGAAATAACAAGGGTAAAAAAAGATGTCATGATACCAACCGCTGCAAGAAGGACGATCGGGGATGGATTTCCAAGCAAATCTAACGTTTGATGGGCAATAAACGCGGCCGTGCCGGTTTTTTCAAAAGCGATTCCAAGTGGAATGAGGCCTGCCAGAAGAAAAACAGTCATCCAGTCTACCGCCCGATAGGCTTCATCTATGGAAAGCGCACCGGTGATAATCATCCCCAGCGCCCCGGACATCAACGCTACCGAAAGCTGAATTTTTAAAAATATAATTTGTGCCAGCGCAATCGCCAGCCACATGACGGCATAAATAGCTTTCTGGGGCCGCATGATTTCCCCCTCCAGCGAAGTTGCAAACGTCAGGGGCCGCGGCTGGGGCCGATTCCTTAAAATGTGAAAACGCTCCCATGGCCCTTGAAGTAGAAGTGTGTCTCCTATATGCAGGCGTATACGAGTTAATCCACCATAATACAAACGGTCCTCTTTATAGAGCAATACCGGGTTGACCCTGTAAAGTTCTTTGAAATGTATTTCACTCATGGTTTTCCCGATTAACTCCGAGCGCGGTGATACAATTGTTTCCGCCATTCCCGCATTGGTCCGTGACAGGCTCTCTGAGAACACATCCAAGCCGTCTTTAATCTGCCAGCCGTATTCAGCGGCAAGCTTACGAATATTTAAATCTCTTCCGACAACGGCAATGTCATCGTTGGCAGTTATTTCATCGTTGCTTCGGGGTACAAAACTCTTCTCCTTCCGCGCTGAAAAACTGATGGCGACAACGGTTACCAGAAATTTAGCTCTGATACCCAACTCTTTCAATGAGCGAGGGCCATTAAAATCAGCGGGAACGTGCAGTTCATAAGTACTTTCCCGATATTCTTCCATTAACGAAGCCGTGACACCTTTATCTACTTCACCCCTGGCAGCCGGTAAAACAAACCTGCCGAACAACAGAAAATAAATAATGGCACTCGCAAGCAGGCAAATCCCGATCGGCGTCTGTGTAAACAACCCAAAAGGTTTTAGTTTCTCCCCCCCCAGTACCATTAAATCATTTAACAAAATAGTGGGACTGGCACCCACTAGCGTAATCGTACCACCAATAATTGCGCAAAATCCCATCGGCATCAGTATCCCGGAAACCGGAATCCCCAACCGTTTACTTATCCGCTGAGTCGCCGGCAAAAAAAGGGCTGCCGCTCCGATATTCTGCATCATGCTGGAAATCAGCCCCACTGTTCCGGATACCAGGGCAAGGAATTTTTTTTCGCTTTTACCGGCAATCTTTATAATTGGGACTGCCACCTGGTTCATCACCCCGGTTTTATCCAGGCCGGCCCCAATGATGATAACGGCAATAATTGAACAGACCGCATTACTACTTAGACCTACAAAGGCTTCTCTCGGAGAAATGAGACCCATTAATGGAAGCAGAACCATCATTATAATCCCCACAACATCTACCCGAACCCACTCAAAAACAAAAAGCGTGATCACAAAAATGAGTACCATCATGGTCAAGATAATCTCGGGTGTCACTTCAAGCCGTCCTTTCCTGCGACCGATAAAAAACTTCGCTGTCGGCCTTATTTTATTTTCTTCTATTTTCTTTTCTGAACCAAAAACATAAAAAAAATGCGAACACTATCAGTCCAATCCCCAGGTATAATTGTACGCCCACGGTGACCTCCTCTGCGGGTAAATGAAGCTTCCCCCAGCAAGCTGCGGGGTATCAAAGTGGAATTGCTCCGTAGCCTATCCCGCTTACGCTTTGGTGAGCTTCCGACTTCGTCAAGAGTTCTCCGGGACAAGTCGTCGCGGTTCACCTCGATTTCTTTAGTTGGATCGTAACCCCTGGCGAAGACCAATCATCCCTGCAGCAAGCTACAGGGTATTCGGGCGAAGGCGAATAAAAAAACTCCGAAGCTGTAAAGCGACCATGAAACCGGTGTGCCCGGGGACGCTTTATTTAAAGCCTTTTAACTCTAATTGCTGGTGTAATAAGATTACATAATCGAGTAAACACAGATTTCAGGCTTTGCCTTTTCTCCATTCTCGGTTCCAGAGGCATTTTCTTCCTCCTCCATTTCTGAAACAACAAATTCAAACTCCCCAATTTCAACTTTAATTTCTTTGAGAACCTCATAGGACTCACTGAATTTAACGACATGGGTAAATGGAATGTCTTTTTTTTCGGCCGCTTCCTGAAAGGCCCTGACATTCTTTTTGGATAGATCTTCAAAATCTTCGCATATCTTATCTCGAGATGAGGAAAATAATTTAAAAGTATCGCAAGACAACGGTGCCGTGTTTAACGCAATAATCTCATAAGACATCCTTTCCGCCATCTCTAGAGCATAATCGATGATTTCTTGCGAAAACACGCTTTCTCTGCCAACAACTAAAAGTTTCCCGGCCGCCTCAACTGTCGGCTCGTCGGCAATCGCTTCACGGGCATCCTCTTTCTGTCCTTCTTTCGCATTTGCAATCGCCTCTTGAGTGTGATCCATTTTTCCGGATCGCTTCTGGATCTTTTCTCTTATTTTTCCAAAAAATCTGCCCACCTTTATATCCTCCTGATTCGAAGCCTAACTATTTTATCAATATTGTTTTCATAGAAAATATTTGAGCTAGCAAAACTTTCGGGTATGCTCACGCAACAGGAAATCGACATCTTTTGTAAACTTTGCTCTGTAACGATTTACAGCAGACTCATTTAACATGACCATATCGATCTGGCGGGTGTGGATGGAAAGATAGCCCAATATCTCGATACGCTGCTTCATATATTCCAAATCTTCTCCCTCCACACGGGCCACAAGGTTATCCTCCGTCACCTGAATTCGAAATCCGTATTTTTCCAGCAAGTCTCCAATGAAAAGAATTCGATTGAGCCTTCTCTTATAGTCTGCCGCACCACCTTTGAACTGGAATTTGATGTAATTTTCTTCGTGTCTCTCACCGACAAGGGCCTCTAATAAGCTGAAATGATAACCCAGTCGGGAGTGCAGACTGCAAAAATTTTTAGATATCATAAAATAATTACGATCGGCAAGTCCTGATCGTACTCTTGTTGTGAGGGGCCGGTTGGATGCTGATTGAAACATCACAGACATGAACCCTTTGCCGTCAATAGCCGGCGGCCCATCCCAGGTTACGGCAGTGAAGCCTTCCCAGAAAGCCAGCATTGGGATTGAAGCGATGTTTTCCAATTTTACATACTTACCCTGAACTTCCTCTTTGAATCCATCATCTAAATTCAAAAGCCACCATTGCATCGGAACCTTATAGTAAAGTTGTTTAGCGGATCTTTCATTGAAATGATGTTTCTTGCCGAAATCAAACATCTCCTGGACCGATTTTTCATGAATAAAGCGGGTGATATCATGAAGTGTTCGGCAATTTGCCTGATTAAAGCTAGGCGCGGCTGGATCCCGAAGGTTTAACGGAACGATAAAACTGCCGGCCTGTTTGAGGATTTCATAAACAGGACTTCCCTCCATAAAGTGTCGCTTAACTGTCGATTTCGCGAGCAAGTGATCGATCCGGCCCTTGTAAATCGATTGGGCATCAGCATCTAGGGTTATCAGTTCCCCATTTTTCAATTGCTTTACAGCGTCCTGCACGCCAAACAGTGCCGGGACCTCAAATTCTCTTGCCACATTGGCCAGGTGACCGGCAAAGCCGCCGTGTCCGGTAATCACCCCGGAAGCGCGGTTTAAAAGGGACGCCCAAATCGGAAGGGCCTGTTTTGTCACAAGAATCGATCCTGCCGGAAATTTAAGTATATCCGCTTCTTTGCCTACAAGATAGACCGTTCCGCTGGAGGTTCCGGGACTTGCGGTGATCCCGCCCCTGGCTAAAAGTGAGTTTTCACCTTTTCTTGACAGATCATCCGGATAGTCCACCTGCCCTTTTGATTTCTGCTGCAATGGCCGACACTGTAAGATATAAACTTTCTCGTCATGGCCGATGGACCATTCGATATCCTGGGGGGTATTATAATATTCTTCCATTCTAACGGCCAGGTCTGCCAGGACGAGTGCCTGGTCTCGGCTAATGGCCGGTAATGTAGCGACGTCGCCGGTCAGATCGATGCGGCAGACCCCCTCGAGAGGATAGCAGACAAACTTTTTTTCTTTAACTTTAATATCCTGGTGAATGATCTTCATCGGCTTTTGCCTGGATACTACAAGCAAATCGCAATTTATCCTACCGTCTACCACGGCTTTGGGCAACCCCCAGGCGGCATTGATAAAAATCGAATCATCATTGACGTCCACCGGGTTTCTTGAGTAAGTCACGCCTCCGGCCTTCGAATCTACCATCACCAGGCAACCCACACACATGGAAATATCTTCATCCCTGAAACCTTTATGCAACCTGTAAATTATAGCCGATAAACTGTACTTGCTTGCCACGATCTCCTTGTAGGCTTGAAGAACATAATCGGCGCTAATGTTCAGTTCCGAACGATGCAGGCCGGCAAAAGAACTGCCCGCCTCATCTTCGCCGAGAGCGCTGCTTCGCAATGCCGCTGTTATTTCAAACCCGGCCGCATCCTCTGCTTGTTGCCAGGCTCTCATAATAGCATCCTCCAGATCCACCGGTACTTCCGATCTGAGTATTAGCTGTTGTATCTCGGCGTGTAGGGTGTAAAGCTTCTCCATGTCATCTGCATTAACGAACTGGAAGCGCCGGTTTATTTCCGTCCGGAGGTCATTGTGTTCAATGAACCGGTTGTAAGCGAATGCGGTGATGACAAAACCGTCCGGCATATCAAGATTAATCTTGTTTTTGATTTCACCCAGATTGGCCATCTTACTGCCGACTAAATCGGTCATATCCTTATCAACCGCGCTCAATGGGATGACCAACCTTTGATCCCCCATTGATCGTTTTTGCAACAGGATCCGATCGATGTCACCGCGAATGGACCTAAACCGGTTGGAAAGTTCATCATATTTTCCGGGTGCAAGCAACTTTAACTTCTTGATCATCCGGAAGACATTGACGGAAATGGCAGTACAATTGGACCTTACGAAGGTCATGCCAAAGGGTTGCTTCCCCTGAAGAGCGCGTTCAATATTGGCCATGATTTCTATAGATTTATTGTTAGCGCTAATGAGCAGCTTGAAGTTATAATAGCGTTCCTTGAAATCCAGGCGGAGCTCTTCGATATTCAGCGCCGCTTGCACTTCTTTTTTAGGAAACAGTTTTTTAATCAAATAACCGATGGTGCCCATGATTTCCATGTTTTGATTTTATATTCGGATATGGGTTTAGTTCCGTAATAATTATTTTTATGCTTTTTATGGCAAAAATACGGATAACACCTTGCTCTGCTGTTATGGATCAGATGCTGGATGCCGGTTTCTGCCTGCCCGCCATCGCGAGCCGCTCAGGCGAGGCGGGCGGGGATACTGGTTTTTTAAAAGTGACTAGCCTTATTCTATCCAGCATCCAGGATCTGAGACACGCTGAAATAAACGTTTGTTTTCAAAATTCTGTCATTTTTGGTTCCAGCTTGTCAGGGTTAGACTTAGGTGTTAAGTTTTAAGTGCTTAATATTACATCAAAAGTAATTACCTGTACATCTAAGTATTAATAAATTCAACTTTTGCCGACTTTAGCAATTTTGTATCACCAAAAGTGGCCCACTTGAACAAAAAAAGGCTAAAAGCAAAAGGAAGCTCTGTTTGCCAGTAGCCTTTTATAAAATAGCTTAAAGCTATTTTATTTCAGTGCTCAAGCCTCATCCCCCACCCTTCAAACATGAACATGATGGCAAAACCATACCAGAGCGTATACACGACATAAAATATGAGCGAAAAGATTACGATACCCAAACGGTCCGTAATGCGTTGGGGGGCAATCTTATAGTAGTTATAGGACGGCTCCACGGCTTTCTTTTTGATGGTAGAAATAATTTTAGCCGCCTTAAATAGTTTTTGCTTTTTAAGATCTTTGTCCATTGCCTTGAACGCATTCCACCAGTTAAAAAGGACTCTCTTTTCATCATAACCGTATTTACTGGATACATTCTGGCCATCGTTTGAATACATTAGGTCGGCATCGATCAGAGAGTTTTGCAAAATTTTACCCAGGTCTCCTGCAACCTGAATCGTCGAACCGCTGACATTTGTCATTGCCCCGCTTTTTTCAAATAGCGTGCGGGATTGATTTGCCTGTTCGTTACTCGCCATAACCAGATTTACATTAACGCTATGGCCTTGAAATTCTTTCGCTTCTTTATGGAGTTTGGGAATATAATAAGCCGATCCTTTTGAGATGGAATTATACAGGGCATCAAGATAATCCAGACCGTTATGCCCTTTATAAATGGGCATGAAAATGAATATCAGGACAACAATGAAAACTACCATTAACCCAGCGCCACTGTAAAACTTATTCTTGTGCGCTATCATGACGTCGCCTCCTCTCCTCTCAGGACCTTGATATTTTTCAGAAACGTACCGATCACCCAAACGCCGAATCCACCAATGACGATAAAAAAAGCCCACACGCCAATGGTATCCAGAATTGCCCCGGTGTTTTTGGATAATGGAATAACACCCATATCTGCCAACTTGGCAGGCAGGGCAAAAATTCGGTTTACAAAACCGGCCAGCACCGCCATGGCGTAAAACCCACGTATGGTGATGCCCTTGACGACCTTTGTGACCATGGCCCCGATCTGGATCCCCAGCAACGATCCGAGCAACATGCCCATTGCGAGAGTGTAGAAAATAAAACCGTATATTGCGTATTGGCTGATGGCGGCGTAACCGGCGGTGAACACAATCTGAAATATATCGGTTCCAACCGTGGTCATGGAAGAAACACCGAGCATATAGACAAAAATAGGAAAGGTTAGGAAACCGCCGCCAACCCCCATAATGCCGGCTGCAAGACCTACCAGGGCACCACTGAGAACCAGGAACAACCAGGAGATGTGCCGTCCACCCGGAACAAGCTCGTAATCAAAATTTACCATCGGAGGAAGGTTCAGAGACTGTAGTTTTTGGGGAAGATTTCCCATCTCCGCACCTTCATCTTTTTGGCCGATATCAGCATCGGCCCCATATGGTGCCCGTTGGAGACTTGCCTTGCGGGCTTTGAGAAAGTCCATCATGGAATAGGCACCTAAAAAACCGAGCATCAATGCATATACGGTTGTGATGAAAGCATCGCTGAGCACCGGATTGATTTCGTAAAGTATACGGTTTATCATCCCCCCTGCGGTTGCCCCAATGATAGCACCTAAAAGAAAAACTACCGCTAAAGGAACCGAAACATTGCCAAGTTTGCGATGGATAACACTGCCCATGATAGCTTTGGCAAAGATGTGGAATAAGTCCGTTCCAACAGCCAGAATGCCCTTAATCCCGGCGCTCATCAAAGCCGGTGCGATAATGAAGCCACCGCCGGCTCCGATACAACCCGTGATCAAGCCGGCCATCAAGCCGATAAGAATCGAAACAATGAAGATACCGGTACTGTAAAATGCCGGACTATATGCTTTTTTCCCCCCTAATAATTCCGGCAAGGTATCGCTGACCTGGTCCGCAAAGACCATACCGCCGAAAATAATGGGAAGGAGTAATAAAAAGAGCAAAATAATCCGCTTCCGATCCCGCAGTATGGTGTATGAGTTTTGGATTTCCCACTGAGCAAATCGCTTTGTCCCGTAGATCATAAACTGACCCCATTGTTTGAAAAAACCCATGTCTTTCGCTCCTCTGTGTTCAATCATACCATAATCACTTCCAACGGATCTAATCGGAATCATTTTCAATATTACAATTTCCGATCGCTTCCTTGCGGTAATCAATTTTTTTTTCTTGGATAGATTTTTTTTGAAAAGCGTCTTGTATTTTGTATAAAAGCGCGTCGATTTCGATGGGCTTTAGAAGATAGTCAAACGCCCCGAGTTCCATGCTTTCTATGGCAACCTCCATATTGGCATGGCCGGTTAACATAATAACCTCAATTAGAGTATTGCGTGTCTTGATTCCCTTGAGGGTTTCGATACCGTTCATTTCCGGCATATGCACTTCTAAGACAACCACATCAACCTGCTTTTTATCAATGTATTCAAGGGCAGCTTCACCGCTGTATACTCCATCAACCTTTATTTGACGCATTCTCAGGCGTTCAACCAAGGTGTCAAGAAAGTAGCTGTCGTCATCGACAAGCAAGACGCTGAATGGTTCCAACCTGTATCACCTCCTCTGCAAAACCGAATTCCTTAGAAGCGGTTTCTAACTAAACCAGATGCCGCTATCTACTACGTAATTGCTCGTTATGAAAGAAAATTTTGGCCGCGATCACTATATATGAGACATTAAATCGGGTCAACAGGAAAACAAATACAACATGTTGTGGTTGGAGATGTATTGTGGACTACTTAGAATCACTTATGCTTATGAGCTTTTTTTATTTTTTCGGTTAAAACCTTTAGATCAACCGGCTTTTCAACGAAACTCATCGCACCAAGCTTCATGGCCGCGAGACCGGTTTCCATGGTAGCATAGCCGGTCAGCAGAATAATTTGCAGTTCGGGTTTTTTCAATCTTATTTCCTTAAGGACTTCAAGACCCAGCATGTCGGGCATCATGAAGTCCAGAACAATAGCATCGAATGACTCTCTTTCGATTCTTACAAGCGCTTCGTCAGGAGATGTCGTTGTAGATACATCCATACCCCGGGCCTGTAGCCGCTCGGCCATAATCTCAAGAAAATCTTCATCGTCGTCAATGAGCAGAATTCTTTCAGTTATTTTGTCAAGCTTTTCCTGCTCCCGGGCAATTTTCGCCAGCTGGTTTGACGATTGATATTCATCGGGTAGGTTAAGGATAAGTTCTTTTGCCTTCGGATCGGTCACAATTTCGGCTTTAAGATCCCGGAGCAAGGCACTTTCCTTTTTTGTCGGGAATTTCTTCGCCAATGTTTCCGAGAGCCCTTGGAGATGCGTGAACCTGATTGAGGCACCTGCATCAGCTTTGGTTGCCTGGAGCATAACGGTTTTATCCCGGCCTGCTGTATGTATGGCGAAATCCAGACATAGTGACATAATATTTTGAAGTAAAAAAGGATTTGTACCAATATTCACCAGACTGCCGGATGGTTTAACCTCCAAGGTCACTCCGTGCATAATGGCAATTCCCGTAGATAGTTCAACCACAAAGGCTAAAACCTCGCCCAGATTGATTCCTTTAACCGCTTTATCCATGCTATGGGCAAGTTTGCTCATGTTTTGCGCACATCCATCAGCCCTTCGAACCTGCTTTTTCAATTTCTTAGCCAGAGATTTAAACCGTTCGTTATCTAAAGGTGTGCCATGGTCTGCGAGAAGGAGGAAGTCTTCCATGAGTCCAACACTCTCTTTGATTATGGCAAGGGTACGTTTAAGCTCATGGGATATAGAAACGGACGCCTTGCTGTAGAATTGCAGACCGGCCTCGGCGACTCTATCCTTTTTATCAGTCATTATATCCCTCCTTGGCTTGTTGAGGCTTTCAAAGGTTTTAGCATAATCTTCAACGAGATGGCTTTTACCTGTGATTCCTGCTTAAACCGGTTGTTGCGACCAGAAGAATTTTTGGTCTATTTATCCGACTCCTAACTACAGTCTTATTATCATGCTAAGTGAAGGTAACAGCGGTAACAGACCGCCGAACAAAAAAAAATGTTCTCCAGCCCACTGCGACGTAAGCTTGATCAATCGACAGCACACGCCTAAGAACCAGGCCCTGCGCTTATAATCGGTAAATCCTTGGTTTTTCTTCGGGATCGATATCAATACCGATTGTATCGCCGGTTTTGAACCCTAATCTTTTGAATTCATTAACTATTTTTTCATGCCGATCAAGGTTCCAATACGCACACCATACGGGGGTGCGGACGGTATTGATTCCGTAAGCATCATGGCCGCAAAGATCGATCCTGATTCTGTCTTTAGTGATGAAGGTGTCTGCCTCGGATAAAAAATAGTCGATCTTGTACCGATTATTGTGCAGCGCATTGGAGAGTTGTTTCTGCAAATCAGGAACGTCGTCCAAATAATGGTTTGCTATCGGGTACAATTCCCTTACGACGTCGGTCGTTAATTTAATTACGCCAAACCGTTGATGTTTTAGTGCAAAGTCCTCGAGCGTTGCCTCATAGGTCTTGATAACATCCAAAATATCCTTGATACCGATAGCCGGTCCTTCAGACCCAAGAATCATATCTTCGCATTTTCCGATCACCGAAGTGTAAAATGCCGTGTTATCCATTACATAAACCATCCGTTCCCGGTAGTTGCGCCTTTTCCTGATCCTGAATATACCATCTAATTTGATGGATCGTTTGCTTTCCGCAGGTTCTAGCATCTCGATGTGGGAAATATCTTTGGCCTGCACCGTATGAATTTCATTATCGGCTGAAATGACATATTCTATTTCACAGGCGAACCCTAAATGTGTTTGAATGTCATCCGATATCTGAAGCAGTTTCTGGTCGTGGGGTGTTCGGGTGATGTATGGATCTTGCTGTACTTTATGCAGCCGGTCCCGGCAGTAGCCGAATTCCCAGTGACCGCCTATCATTTTTGCCATGACGCTCGAGCCATCGATAAAAGGCATTACAATAACACCCATTTCATCCGGATCGACTGCCGGGGCATGGTTAAATTTCTGTTGTCTTATGATTGATAATTTCTTGATGGACGCCACCGATTTTATCATCTGCTTTCGGGCATATTGAATCCCACCTAAATCTCCGTAAGTTTCCAGAGATTCAAAGGTCCCACCCTTGAAGTGCTCTTCCTGGGGATGGACACTGCGGGCCAACACCTTAAAGCTTTCCTGATGCTTTTTGAGAAAAGCATTAAGGGTCTCGAATTTTTTTTTCTCAAAATCAATGGCCGGAACATAAATAAAATCAGGAACATTGAAGTTACCCTGCTTCAATCGCTCCAGAAGCCTGGCTTTTTCCGGTAAGGGTGTTTTCATGGCAATACAAAAATCATTGATGATTATTATCCAATAATCACGAGTTAATAATTAAAGGGAAAAACGAACCGTACGAAATTTACCCCCTTGAATATCAGTCTGGTTAAATTGAGTCAGGTGCTCCAAACCGAGGGATCTTTAAGTAAAAGAACAAAATACAAACTACTATAACAACTTCCATAAAGAGTTTCAATAGGACAGCCCGGACAACTTATAGAGGTCTACGTTTTATAATTAGGAGGGAGTTGACATGATTATAATGACAGTGAGTTATTTTTTTGCCTGTAACTAATTGTTAATGTGTGTCTCCTAATAGGGACTTGTGAGAAAAGAAGAGGGTCGTTTTGACTATTATTATTGCAGGAGTCGGAGTTTACTTAAAACTATCCGAATTCCTCGCCGGTGAAAAAGCGGGAGAAAAAAAATGAGCTATCGCTGGAAACTGATGATATTGCTTATGACCATATCGATCGTACCGATTGTCGGCTTGAGGACTTTTGGTATCCATCATGTGCATGTCATGGCCGATTCACTTATCGCCCAGGTAAAAATAAATCAGAGCGAGGATCAGACAAACCGGCCCTCCGAGTTGATATCGGAAAACATTCGGGACCGCGTCACCATTATCGAACGCATGACTGCCGGTTTTTTAATTTTTCTTGTTTTGGTTATGGCGCTTGTGGCTTTTGGATTTTCACGAACGGTTACCAAACCTCTGGAGGCCTTAGCCCACGCGGCTCAGAAACTCGCCCGCGGTGATTTTCAAACCCGCGTCAATATCAAATCTAAAGATGAATTCGGAGATATGGGACGCATTTTCAACAGCGTCGGGCCCCGATTAGAAGCCCATTATAAAATGCGCCAATCACTGGATGTCGCCAACGAAATTCAGCAACATCTTCTACCTGAATCTCCGCCGAAACTTCCGGGTCTTGATATTGAAGGCATAACCCTATACAGTGATGAGACCGGCGGTGATTATTTTGACTATCTGTGTAAAGAGGAACAGAAACAGGAAAGTCTTTGTGTTGTCGTGGGAGATGTGGCGGACCACGGCATTCCATCCGCACTGTTGATGGCCACTGTCCGCGCATTTCTAAGGTTGCGGGCCTCGATGCCGGGAAGTCCGGGTGATATTGTTTCCGATGTTAACCGGGCGTTTGCCAACGATGTCGAAAAATCCGGTCGCTTTATGACCCTTTTTATGTCCCAAATCGATACCGGCCGGAGCCGGATGGTATGGGTCAATGCCGGGCATGAGCCGGCCATCATTTACGACCCTGCCAGCGACGCTTTCGAGAATCTTAAAGGAAAAGGCATGCCGCTGGGAGTACATGAGGACGCAACCTATAAAGAATTATCGTTTGAGATCAAACCGGGGCAGCTTATTTTCATCGGTACAGATGGCATTCGAGATACACGCAACCGGAATGGTGAAATGTTCGGGAATCAGCGCTTGCAACAGATCCTTCGCCAGCATGCAAAAGCGTCTGCTCAACGCGTTAAACGCGCAATCCTGGAGGCCGTTGCCGAGTTCCGAGGAAATTAGGCCCAGGAGGATGATCTGACCCTGGTGGTTATTAAAGTCAACGACGTTTAAACTCTAAGTTGACAGACTTTTTTAAGTTTGCAAATATGCACGCAACTTAGTGCTTCGATTCGCAAATACGGTGACGTATTTTTATGTATGATATCATATATTTTGCTCACTCAGCACTAAGTCCTGAGTAAATAAGTTCGTCTCCGAACTTATGAATCGAAGGACTTAGCACCTGATTCTAATCATAGCAGTGTTGTGTCCCACAAATAAGTTACAAAATTCAGCACAAGGTTTGAAAGGTTTTTGTGAGCGCCATTGAGCATTTTGGGATTAAGACGCCTGCTGCAGCGGGGCGTCAAAAATCAAAAGCTGTCTGAGTCCCGAGCGTAAGCGAGGTCGAGTTCTTTTGATTTAGCCCTGCTTCAGCTGACGTCCCCAAAATAATCGCCGGTGCGAGCAAAAGGCTTTCAAACCGCTGCAAGACTATTTAAAGTTATTCCTGGGACGTGACATTAGACCCTTAAGCCCATTTTTTGATATGGCGGAATCTTCCCCCCCCAAATCGGATTGGCTTTCGCGAATGCTGGCGGTCACAATTGAGGGACCGCTGCCTTTGCTCATATTACTTGTCGCCCTCATCGGGGGTATCGTCGCCCTGGTGATTACCCCCCGTGAGGAGGAACCTCAGATCGTCGTTCCTCTGGCGGATGTGATGGTGTCTGCACCCGGTCTGGATGCCCGGCAAATAGAACGTCAAATTGCCACACCGCTTGAAAAACTCCTCTATCAAATTGATGGCGTCGAATACGTATACTCCATGTCAAGACCCGAACGGTGTGTCGTGACCGTTCGTTTTTTCGTCGGTGAAGACCGCGTAGCATCGCTGGTCAAGATCTACAACAAGCTATATTCGGAAACGGATCGCATACCGGCGGCCGTCAAAGCCTGGGTGGTCAAACCGATAGAGATCGATGACGTGCCCATTGTCATTGCCGTTTTGTGGAGTGACAATCCCAGGTTGACCGGTGATCACGAGCTGCGACGGCTTGCCGAGGAGATCGAACACGATCTGCAATCCATAAAAAACACCAACAAGCTTGAGGTCACCGGCGGTCGGCCGAGGCAAATTCGTGTGGAGCTGGATCCGGAGGCTCTGGCGGCAAGGCAGACGGCCCCCTTGGACGTCGCCTGGGCCATAGATGTTTCCAACAAGTTGCTGCCTGCCGGTGAAGTCCAGGTTCTGGATCGGGAGATCGTAGTTGATGCCGGGAATTTTATTCAAAGCGCACAAGATCTTCGTAAGCTGGTGATCAATGTGGTAGACGGCGTACCCGTATACCTTGATGATGTTGCCACCGTTACCGATGGTCCGGCCGAGCCGACAAGCTACACCTGGATAGGATTTGGACCGGCATCAGATAAATGGCAAAAATATCCCCATGTCTACCCGGCCGTAACAATATCCATCGCCAAGAAAAAAGGCTCCAATGCAGTATGGGTAGCCGAAGAAATTGAGGATTATTTCTCAAAGCTCAACCGCGATATCTTCCCGCCTGAGGTCAATTACCGGATCATTCGAAACTATGGCAAGACTGCCGATGACAAAATCAACAATCTTGTCTCCAGTCTTCTGGTGGCTGTCCTTACAGTCGTCATCTTTTTAGGGCTTTTTTTAGGCTGGCGGGCTGCGCTGGTAGTAGGCATCGCCGTTCCGATTTGCTATGGCATTACTCTGCTGTTCGATTTCTTTGCAGGCTACACCATTAACCGGGTAACCCTTTTCGCACTTATCCTGGCACTGGGTTTGCTGGTCGATGATCCCATAACCGGTGTCGACAACATTGAGCGATATCTACGAACCGGTCGATACTCGCGGCGGCGCGGCGTTATCCTGGCAATGTCGGAAATTCGAGGTGCTCTGATTATGTCGACCATTGCCATAATCATGGCCTTCGCGCCGCTGCGTTTCATCACCGGAATGATGGGTCCCTATATGGCACCGATGGCTTTTAATGTCCCGGTAAGTGTAACAGTCAGCACGGTGGTTGCCTTTTTGGTGACGCCGTGGCTGGCTCATAAGTTTATCAGACCATCTAGCCACCCATCCGGTTATGACGTTACCAAAAGTAATTTATACCGAATTTATGCATTGTTGTTAAAGCCCCTGATTGTCACCCAGCGGCGATCCTGGATATTTCTCACAATTGTCATGGTGATGTTCCTGGTCGCCATGCTGTTTCCGGCCTTGCGTCTGGTCCCGCTTAAAATGCTGCCATATGATAACAAAGACGAGTTTCAATTGGTTGTGGATATGCCTGAAGGCACAACCCTCGAAAGGACTCAGGGAGTTGTTGCCGCCTTGGGTGCATATTTAAAAACGGTGCCGGAGATAAGGGACTACACAGCCTTTGTGGGGGTGCCGTCACCCATGGATTTCAACGGGATGGTACGGCACTATTATTTGCGCCAGGGGGCCCACTATGCAGATATCCGGGTGACACTGGCCGAACGTGAACGAAGATCTCAACAGTCTCATGGGATTTTGTTGCGCATCCGTCGGAACCTGGAAGCAATCGCTCAGAACTCAAAGGCCCGTATCAAGCTGGTGGAAGTACCACCGGGACCGCCGGTAATTTCGACCATAACAGCGGAACTCTACGGCGCAAAAGCAACGCCATATGCCGATTTACGGCAGGCGGCCAAGCTCTTGGAAAAACGTCTCAAGCAAGAGCCGTTTGTTGTCGATGTCGACACATCCGTCGAAGACGATCAACAAAAAATCACCTTCGTGCCCGATAAAGAAAAGGCGGCCTTATCAGGAATTGGAACTGAGGATATCGCTCAAACGATTCGTCTTGCCAACCACGGACTTATTGCCGGTTATATGCAAATTTCCCGAGAGGTCAATCCGTTGCCGATAGTGCTGCGACTTCCATTCGACATTCGAAGTTCACCGCATGCCCTGACGACTCTGCGCGTTAAAGGCCGGCCGGGTATTACCAAGGTTCGAGAAAAAACGGGCCTGCGCGATGCGCCCCAGCCGATTGTCCCTCTGGCCGAATTAGGTCAACCCCAATGGACCCAACAGGACAAAGCCATCTATCACAAAAACCTCAGACCGGTCGTCTATGTATTTGCAGAAGTTGCCGGACGCACACCTGCCGAGGTGGTCCTCGATGTGAGCAGCGATATGAACAAAGATGCCGCCGACAATCAAGCTGTGCCGCCCGAGCGACGCACCTACCTTAATCCAGGTGGCGGTCTGTCCTGGACGTTGCCTGATGATATACAAACAGTTTGGAATGGCGAGGGTGAGTGGGAGATCACGCTGCGAGTATTTCGCGATCTGGGGATTGCCTTTGGAGTGGCGCTGTTGGGTATCTTTATCGTTTTGCGTATTCAAACCGGCCTGTCCACCATCACGGCCATCATCATGCTGGCCATACCGTTATCCATAATTGGCATTATGCCTGGATTCTGGCTGCTAAACCAGCTCGGGGATCGCGTGATCAACGGATTTCCCAACCCGATCCTTTTTACGGCCACGGCCATGATCGGAATGATCGCTCTGGCGGGAATCGTGGTTCGCAACTCGCTTATTTTGGTCGAGTTTATTCATATGGCGCTACGCGAAGGAAAAGCGTTGCATGAAGCGCTTCTGCAAGCCGGTTCCGTCCGGATGCGACCTATCTTTCTTACCGCAGCCACGACGTTGCTCGGTAATTTGGTGATTACGCTGGATCCGATTTTTAGCGGGTTGGCGTGGGCAATCATTTTTGGTATTACCGCCTCAACGATGTTCACTCTATTTGTAATCCCCGTACTTTACAAACTTGTGTATATCGACAAACCGGGGCACGGTCTGCCTCCAGGGAGAGATAAAGAAGCGTGAAGGCTATATTGAAAGCATCGGTAGTAGTCGTGGCGTTGATCCTGTTGGGCGGCGTGATGGCTTACCTGGCAGGGTTTTTTGAGAGCAAAATTCCAATTGATTCCAATGGGGCACCAGCACCCGTCGATTCAGACAAGGTGTACATCGTCGAGGTTACAACGGAGCCCCTCATCGAACAGGCATCCGGAACGATTCGGGCCAAGGTCGAAACGGTTATCTCGCCCCTGATTAACGCTACAATCTCATCCATTGCAGTCTGGTCGGGTGACGAAGTGGAGGCCGGGGATGTGTTGATCAAGCTAGATTCGCGTGAATTGAGGGCTCGAGTCGATCAGGCCCATCAGGCAGTCATCGCCGCCGAAGCGAGGCTGGCAAAAGCTGAAAAAGATTTTAAACGCGCCCAACGAATCTATCGGACGGATACCGGTGCGATATCCAAAGCCGAACTCGATCGCAAGCAGGCAGTTCAGCGAAGTGCAAGCGCAGAACTTTTAGGTTTGAGACGCCAAAAAGATGAAACAATGACAGCGCTAAGTCACAGCACTCTGACGGCACCGATCGCAGGTCGAATAGTAAAACGCTACGCGGATCCCGGCGACACCGCCCGACAGGGTGAACCTTTGCTGCGCATGTATGACCCCCAAACGCTTCGCCTGGAGGCCAGTGTGAGGGAATCGGTGGCTTCAAAGCTAGTGGAGGGTCAAAGCCTTACAGCGCAGGTTGATGCAGTCAATACGCGATATGCGGCCGCAGTCGATGAGATCGTTCCATCGGCTGATCCCGGCTCCCGCTCTTTTGTTGTCAAAGTAAGCTTGACCGGCGGGTCAGGTCTGTACCCGGGCATGTTTGGCAGGCTGATGATACCCATTGGTGAAATCGAAAAGATTTACATACCCAATAAAGCAGTGACAAATGTTGGTCAGCTCGACTTTGTAGTCGTAAAAACGGAACACGGATCGGGCCGCCGCTATGTGCGTCTGGGTGAACAGGCTGCCGGAAATCGGGTTGAGGTGATCAGTGGCCTGGCACCCGGTGAGAGAATCTTAGTAGCGCCAAGATAATCATTTCCAACCCTACTTAAAACCCAGGTTGTATCTGCCCTTCTCTTGTTTTTTTCAGTTCATTTAGACCGCTTCTAAAGCTTTTCTTACTTTTGCCGATTTCCTCCTTTCAGAAGTTCTTTTATCGCTAGAGCCAAAACTCACGCAACGTTATTGATAGAAATGTCTAAAAAAGGTATAATTACCAGGTTTTCTTCTCATAAAATACCAGAGATTAATTCGTTTTTAACTGTTTCTAAGTATATAATTGCCATATGATTAACTAAGCAGAACCCGGGCTTAACCGACTCTGCTCCTTTGCTTTTAGAATCAGAAATGGGTGGCACCAGACATCTAATCGGAGATAAGAAGTGGCTTCAAAACCTCAGGTTAGGTCCACGGGCAAGAGGCACACCTTAATTAATACAATCAGATGTGTTATCCCGCGTAAGCGGGGGCGCAAGCGGAGAAAGGCAAAAGCACACCAGTGCTTTAAACGGTGCACTTGCAGCTGGGTGCGAAGCACCCGATTTGTATGGCAAGAAACCACTTCAAGCAAATATATAGCGGGCAGAGACATCTAACCAACCTGCACCAGAGTGGGAGCCATGTCTAGTAAAAACAGAATTTTAATTGTGGATGACGAGCCGATGAACGTTGATTTGCTGGAGGCCATGCTCACGGATGAAAAATATGATGTAATCGGCGCTAACAATGGATCGGAGGCCCTGGAAAAAGCAACTGAGCTATTCCCGGATTTAATCCTATTGGATATCACGATGCCCGGCATGGACGGATACCAGATAACCCGCAAATTAAAAGATGGCCCCACAACCCGTCATATCCCGATTGTTCTATTAACTGCATTGAATGGTGTGGAGGATAAGGTAAAAGGACTTGAAGTAGGGGCCGATGATTTTTTAACCAAACCCCTGGAAAAAGCCGAACTGCAGGCCCGCGTAAAATCATTGCTAAAGGTCAAAGCATATCACGACCACATGTTGAACTATCAAAAAAAACTGGAGGAGGAAGTTAAGCGCCGAACTAAAAAATTAGAAAAGGAGCTCGTTAAACGCAAAGAGACCGAGGCCCAGCTTATCCAGGCCCAGAAAATGGAAGCCATCGGAACCCTGGCCGGCGGAATTGCTCACGATTTCAACAATATTCTTTCTTCCATCATGGGATATACCGAACTGGCTCTCTTCGATATTGAGGATGAGACAGAACTTCACGAGTATTTGCAGGAGGTCCTGGTTGCCGGTGGTCGAGCTAAAGATCTGGTGCAACATATACTAACATTTAGCAGACGCACTGAAAAGATAATGAAACCGGTCCAGCTAGAACCCATTTTGAAAGAAGTCTTCAAGCTTCTCAGGGCATCGTTGCCGGCTACGATAGAAATGAAACAAAATATTAGCAGCAATTCGGTTGTGCTGGCTGACCTCACCCAGATCCATCAACTTATTATGAATCTTTGTACCAATGCGGCTCAAGCCATGGAGAAAGAAGGCGGCACGCTCGAAGTCAATCTGGGCCAGGAGCAACTGGAAGAGAGTTTTACCAATCAACACACCGATATCAAGCCCGGTGCATATATGAAATTGTCGGTCAGCGACACGGGTTGCGGCATGGCACCTGATGTAATCGAACGTATCTTTGATCCTTTTTTCACTACCAAGGAAAAGGGTAAAGGCACCGGTATAGGACTTTCAGCCGTTCATGGTATTGTCAAAAGTCACGGTGGGGCGATAACTGTTTTTAGTGAACCGGGAAAGGGTTCCATTTTCAAGGCCTTTTTGCCCCTGATTGATAAAAAAGTGGTAGAGGACAACTCGATTGAGCAAACAATTCTCACCGGAAATGAAAGCGTCCTCTTCATAGACGATGAACAGGCACTGGTGAACATGGGAAAATTAATGCTGGAGCATCTGGGATATGAAGTTGAGGCCTGTACGGACAGCCTGGAAGCCCTTGAAAAATTCAAAACCCAACCCGATAAGTATGATCTTGCAATTTGCGACATGACCATGCCGAAAATGACCGGCACGGAGCTGGCTGCCAAATTCAGAGAAATCCGTTCCGATTTACCCATCATTCTCTGCACGGGCTATAATGCCAATATATCAGAACTTACCGCAAAAAAAATGGGCATAAATGCCTTTGTCCTGAAACCGATAGCGATGGGTAAAATCGGCAAAATCATCCGCAAAGTAATTGACACGACCCAATCATTATAGTTCGCCCCGTCCCTATCGAAAACACAGATATTAACATTAAGTCTCATCGCAATTTACCCCTCAACGCAAAAATAATCTATTGCCATTGAGAATCACCGCAGGGGTCGGCCCATCAGTAATAATTTTTCAAATCAGAAATCCGGTATACGGCCCTAAGATTTCCCCATTTTTTCTGGGAAACCAAGAGGCTGGGAGGCAGGAGGCTCAGTTGTTAATAATTTCTGCTGAAAGCAGATTGAGTTTTCTCAGTTTATTGCTTGCCGCGCCAAAGTCGCACTGAAAGTGGGACGACGGTGGGCGGAAATTTACAAAGCAAACATCCAAATAATCCTGCTTGCCCCGTTAAATTTGTGATAAAAAGGAGCGGAGCGAATTTAACCGGGGTAAATCCTGTCTAAACAGAAGTCTCTTCGTTCTCTGCGTCGAGAAAGTCTGTCGGAAATGAATATAAAATTCTTGCAAAACACATGTTCACTATCCTATATGTCCGACTCAAACATTTATACCGCTTTCCATAATTATGTTCCGGAATAAGGAATTGCGGTATAAGTGGTTGTAGCAAAAAAACGTTGGAATAACGGAACGTTTTTTTGACAACCACTATAATCATATCATATTTTTTATTCGGGGAGATTTAGCCATGAAAAAATACACCCAGTGCGTTCATAGCGGTACCTATAGAGATGACATGACCCGAGGAGTGAATAGCCCTATTTTTACTTCATCTTCTTTCGGGTATCTGGACATACCTGAAAATGTCTATCCCCGCTATTTTAATACACCCAATCAGACATCTGTTGTTCGCAAGTTGTGTGCCCTGGAAAATGCCGAGGATGGTCTGCTTTTTAGCTCCGGTATGGCCGCCATTAGCACGGTGATATTCTCACTTTTGAGCAGTGGCGATCATGTGGTTTTACAACGGGATATCTACGGAGGCACCCACCATTTCGTCACCGCCGAGTTTGAAAGGTTCGGCATTGAGTATACTTTTGTTTCAAACCGAACTGAAGAATTCAAAACAGCAATAAGAAAAACCACCCGGGTTATCTACATCGAAACACCCTCCAACCCGCTGCTTCGTATTACCGACATTGAAGCTGTGGCGCAAATAGCCAGATCCGAAAACATAGTTACTGTCATAGACGGCACATTTGCCACACCCATAAACCAAAATCCGCTTGATCTGGGGATCGATATCGTGGTGCACAGCGGAACAAAATATTTTGGCGGGCATTCTGACATATGTTGCGGCGCCATGTTGACTTCACAAAATTTGACCCAGAAGATTAAAGCGCCGGCAGCCAATTTTGGCGGCAGCTTGAATGCATTGACCTGTTATTTGATTGAAAGAAGTTTAAAGACGCTGGGTATCCGGGTGGAGAAACAAAACCATAATGCGCTATTCATTGCACAAACGTTGGAAAAAAATCCCCATATCAGAAAGGTGTACTATCCGGGTTTAGATAATCATGAAGGGTTTGATATTGCCAAAAAGCAAATGCGTGCCTTTGGCGGCATGCTTTCATTTGAATTGGATGAACAAACCATAGACACCGGTAAATTTTTGCGAAACCTGCATCTGATAAAGCCTGCCCTCAGTCTTGGCGGCGTTGAAACCATTATTTGTTCACCGGCCAGCTCCTCGCATGCCAAAATCAGCCCTGCAGAACGCGCCGAGCTTGGCATTACGGACGGGCTTCTGAGATTGTCGGTGGGCATCGAAGACTGCGACGATCTGCTGGCCGATATCGAGCAGGCCTTGGGATGAATCATAGATCAATACCTGTTGCACGCCAATCTAAGTAGAAGCTGTCTCAAAAATAGTAGATCGCGTTCAGTGGCCCCGTTGATGCGGGATTACATGACTAATCTAAACAGATTAAGGTATGCATCATGGCGTCCCGCGGTTTGAAAGCGGAGCGTACACCATAGTACGTGAGCATTTCAGGCCGCGGGACAACGCAGCCTGCCCGCCATCGCGAGCCGCTCAGGCGAGGCGGGCGGGCCATTGGACGCTAGATACATTTTTGAGATAGCTTCTCTAGTCTGGTGAGTCCTCCATGGTTAATTCATGGTTGATATTGATACAACCGGTCACGCTTTGGGCACCCGGGCATAAATGGATATAGTTTTCCAGGGCCTCTTTAGCATCTTCCCTTTTTTCCGCCGGAAGTTTAAGCCAATAGCGCACGTTAATTTTCGTGATTTTTAGTACACCATCGACCGCCTCGATATCACCGGTGACGGTGGCATTAAACCGATCCTGAAAGGTACGAATCTTTTTTCCGCCCAGAACCCGGGCGTACGTACCCATCATTCAGCCGCCAACGGCACCGACGATGTGGTCCAATGTCGCCGCATGCTCCTCTTCGGGATCGATTTTATAAAAGTCCTTGATGCCGCCGTGGACCCCATAATACACCGGTTCATTAAAACCTACGATTTGAGCTTTGCGGGTCGGACCTTTTTCTCTGGTAATAGTGATCTGTGATTGATGAACGACTTCTGACATGGTTTCCTCCTTGGCAGGTAGATTAGATGATGTGAAAATAACTTGGTTTACGTCTATTGAATCTGATTTGGGAGAACTCAAAAAAGGTAATATGCATCAAGTTTTATCGTTTAAGTTCTTTTCATTTGACGAAATAACATTTATTCAAACTTAATACCTAAAACCTAAAACTTAAAACTTTTTATTCAGATCTAAATTTTCTTTGACAACTTACAACGTACAATGGACATTGAGCGTTTCGCACAGTTCAATTACAAAATACACCATTTCTCGAGAAAGGCAATTGAAATGAGGAAAACGGCTAACCGTCACAAAATTGCAATGGGTGTCATCGCCATTTTTTTGCTGTTTGTTATTTGTAAGGGCGTTGCGGCAGATGATCTGCCGGTATTGGTGCCTGACTTTGCCGAACGCAAAGGTCTTATCCGCAATCCGGTTACATTTGAGGCCATGCATAATATCGCTAAAACCGGGGATCACAGGGGACTCTTTATTGACCTGGGAAATCCCAACCTGCAGGGCATGATACATACGGGTCCTTACCCGTTTGAGGCCGGCGAAGCTGACTATGATTATGCTCGCTACCGCAAATCCAATCCACTGATAAATGGAGCCGGTCTTTTACAGATCGATACTTTTTTTTCGGAAAAGTATAACGCCAACGACTGGACCCATGATCAGACGGCCTCCAAACCGAACACCACCATTGCCTACCGTCTCGAGATAAGCGGTCACGGATTTTATGACAGCCGGGTGAGTTTTAAAGGCAACCCGCAAATCGGATTCAAAAAAAACCTGACGATTACCCAAGGCCCCTTTGTCAATCTGGTCAGGAGTGATAAACAGGATAAAGCCATGATTGCTTTTGAAACCGATACGGCTTGCCGGGGACAGGTGGCGTTATCCATACCTTTCTCAGGCAATAAAACACCCGGGAGACAATTTGCACCCAATGTCAATTTTTTTGAAGATAAATCCGGTATACGACATGAAATCCGGCTTTCCGGCCTCCAGTCTGATCGTATCTATCAATATACGGTCACGTGCTCAACAAACGCTGGTGAAACTGCCCAATCGGCAATGTATACAATTCGCACGGCACCGAAGGCCGGCAAAGGCAACATCTCTTTCGCATTTATAAGTGACAGCCGGGAAGGCGTCGGTGGCGGCGAACGCAACTACATGGGGCACAATTCACACAGCCTGAGCCGGTTGGTAAATCATGCCTACCGAATGGGAACGGAATTGTTCATTTGCGGCGGCGACCTCGTGAACGGCTATACATCCAGTGCTGATGATTTTCGACTGCAGTTCAGGGGGTGGAAACAATCCCTGGCCGGCTTCTGGCGCAGCCGACCTGTTTATACCGCCATGGGCAACCATGAAGCACTGATTAACGTATTCGACGATGGCTCCCGGTACGGCATCGCTTTGGACAAATGGCCCTATGAAAGGACCAGTGCCGAAGCAATCTTTGCCGAGCAATTCTGGAATCCGCAAAACGGGCCAATTCCTTCGGATAGACGGCGCCCATCCTATCGTGAAAATGTCTACCATTTCCAGTTTGGCCCGGTCCTATTTATCGCCTTTAACAACAATTACTGGTGGACAACCAACCGTCTATGCAAAAAATATGGGGGCTCCCCCGAAGGTTACCTGCTGGCGGATCAGCTTGGCTGGATTGAAGACACATTACAAAAAGCCGAGGGAGATCGCAGGGTAAAATTTGTCATCCTTTTTGCCCAGGAACCGGTGTTTCCGGCCGGTGGTCATGTGAAGGATGCCATGTGGTGGAACGGCAACAACACCGTCAAAGCTTACGAATACAACGGTACGGCGGTTGTGCCGGCCGGGGACGGCATCCTGTATGTTCGCAATCGATTCTGGAAAGCGATTGCGCGATCCAAAAAAGTCGCAGCAGTGCTAACCGGTGACGAACACGCCTATCATCGCATCAGAATCGATCGTTCAACCCCTGTGGGCCTGCCGGATATGGACGATCTGGATGGAGACGGTATCCTGGATCGATACTCACCCAATCCCGAATTCACCTATCCCACCTGGCACATCACAGCCGGCGCCGCCGGAGCACCTTTTTATGCCCGGCAACCGGTACCCTGGACAGACAGCATCAAGTTTTTCACATCCCAGACCGGATATTGCCTGTTCAAGGTTAGAGGTAGAAAAATTTCGATGACCTATTACACCATCACCGGGCAACCGCTTGATCACATTGAAAACCTCATGGCCGTTAAAAAATAACTAAAAGCGGTTTCAAAACTGCGTTTAATTCCTGGAATCTCTGTTACTATCCTCCTAAAAATGCCCACGTAATGGGACAGAGGGCAGAAGTCAGCAGGAAAATGGGTGACCCCTATTGCTAAAAATCTGGTCGAGCTCCACGGCGGCCTTATCTGGACCGAGAGTGAGGGAGAAAATAAAGGAAGCACATTCAGCTTTGCCATTCCGGTTTAATTCAGTGGAAATTTGGGGAGGCCAAAAATTTTTAGATCATGTCCGGATTAGTTGTAGTCAATTAAAGCAGAATAAACTGTTATCTATAGTTGAGCAGGTGTGATCCCAGAGGGTACAAGGGGTCAAGGATCCAAGGGGTCGAGTGAAATGCTAAAGAATTACAAAGATTTGAAAGTATTGAAAAAGGTGTATTGGGTAGACAAAAAAAGACATCGCAGAAAGCGAAAGAATGCTAAAAGCGCTGATAAAATCTTTAGAAAACAAACACTTGAATCCTTGACCCCTGGAATCCTTGGACCCTCTTCTCCAACTAAAGTGGAGAAGAACCAAATTATTTAACTTCCATTAAT